>JABLTO010142014.1_pt1 | contig 68040 bp, 59 predicted proteins | sample 7160091 | NCBI WGS metagenome assembly JABLTO01 (sample SAMN14651225, study PRJNA627086) | human gut metagenome | isolation source: feces | host: Homo sapiens
CTTTGCCTTTGAAACCAATGCCGAGCCCTCGTCGGAGCAAAGTACGCTAAGCTACGTTTTTCTTTGACAAGAAAAACATTCGCCCGCTGCCTTGCTCATTCTTCCCAAAGAGTCGAAAGACTTTTTGGGAGCTCTGTGCTTGCGGCAATTTTCCCTAAAGGGGAAACCAATACTGCTCATGTTTGTCGGCGGTCGGAGCAGCTCTTAATGCAAATTTTAAAATTAATAAAAATTTCTATTGACAACTAAATATCTGAGTGGTAAAATAATAAAAATGCAATGATTGGTTGCTTGAAACAAAAGCTTAGACAGGAGGGTGCAGAACAGGATGTTCATTTCGTGGCTTGATTTCAGAATAAAGTTTCGCGGTTGTGCTTTTCCCGTTCCGAGGGGCTTTTGTTTTCCGAATTTAATAAATAAGGACAATGTGAATTGATTTTGTTTTTCGATTTGTCCTTTTATTTTGCATATTTTTAAGTTAAAGGAGTTGATTTTATGCAAAACAGTAAGACGGCTTGCCTGATACTGGAAAACGGCTGTAAATTTAAGGGGAAAGCCTTTGGGCATATTCATGACGTTGTGGGAGAGGTTGTGTTTACCACAAATATGACCGGGTATCAGGAAACCCTGACTGACCCGTCGTTTTGCGGCCAGATAGTGGTTATGACCTACCCGCTTATCGGCAATTACGGAATTAACTTTGAGGATATGGAGTCGGACAGACCGGCGCTGTCCGCATTTGTTGTCCGTGAGAGGTGCGACTATCCCAGCAATTTCAGAACAGAGATGGATCTTGACGGATTTCTGCGCCAGAACCGCATAATGGGTCTGGAGGGGATAGACACCAGAGCTCTTACCAGGATTATTCGGGAAAAGGGCTGTATGAAGGGAACGATTACGGTTAAGGAGAGCCTGAGCGACAGCGACATTGAAAGGCGGTTTAATGAGCTCGATAACAGCGATGTTATAAGCCGCGTTTCGTCAAAGAATACTTATAATATAAAGGGCAGCGGCAAGAAGATCGCCTTTATCGATATGGGAGCAAAGGCGGGGATTATTCGCGACCTGAAGGCGAGGGAGTGCGACATAACGGTGTTCCCGTACAATACTCCCGCCGGGGAGATTGAGGCAATAAACCCTGATATGGTGTTTATTTCAAACGGCCCCGGAGACCCGAGAGACGTGCCTGAGACGATTGAGACGGTAAAGGTTCTGATTGGTAAGTATCCGGTCTGCGGAATTTGTATGGGGCATCAGATAATAGGCTTGGCGTTGGGCTGCAAGATAAGCAAGCTGAAGTTCGGCCATCACGGCGGAAACCACCCGGTTAAGAACCGTGAAACAGGAATGGTTTATATATCGTCCCAGAACCATAACTATATTGTGTCGGAGCTTCCCGAGGGTGTTGAGGAACTCTACACCAATGTGAATGACGGAACATGCGAGGGAATTAAGCACAGGACCCTGCCCGTGCGCAGCGTGCAGTTCCATCCGGAGGCGTCTCCGGGACCCCTTGACACGGGATTTATATTTGATGATTTTCTAAGTTTGTTAGAGGGAGGTAAGGAGAATGCCTAAAAATCAAGACATTAAAAAGGTGCTGGTTATCGGCTCGGGTCCGATTGTTATAGGACAAGCTGCGGAGTTTGACTATTCGGGAACCCAGGCGTGCCAGGCAATAAAGGAAGAGGGCATTGATGTTGTTCTTGTAAACAGCAACCCCGCTACAATCATGACCGACAAGAACACTGCCGACCAAACGTATATTGAGCCTCTGACAGTGGACTACCTGAAAAAGGTTATTGAAAAGGAACGCCCCGACAGCCTTATTGCGGGAATGGGCGGTCAGACAGGTCTTAACCTGGCTTGTGAGCTGTACGACAGCGGTATTCTTGATGAGTACGGCGTTAAGGTAATCGGAACCTCTATTGAGTCAATCAAGGAGGGCGAGGACAGAGACAGCTTTAAGCAGCTTATGGAGCGCACAAACCAGCCTATGATAAAGGGCGAGATTGTGAACACTGTTGAGGAGTCCTGCGCCTTTGCTGAGAAGATAGGCTATCCTGTTATAGTTCGCCCGGCGTACACTCTGGGCGGAACAGGCGGAGGTATCGCAGAGGACAAGAACCAGCTTATCGAAATAGCTACCCAGGGAATACATCTGTCCCGCGTGGGGCAGGTGCTTATTGAGAAGTGCATCAGGGGCTGGAAAGAGATTGAGTTTGAGGTAATCCGTGACGGAGCAGGCAACTGTATAACCGTGTGTTCCATGGAAAACGTTGACCCGGTGGGCGTGCACACAGGCGACAGTATTGTTGTGGCTCCTGCCCAGACCCTGGCGGATAAAGAGTATCAGATGCTGAGAAAAGCGGCAATTGATATTATTAATTCAATTGAGATAAAGGGCGGCTGTAACGTGCAGTTTGCTCTTAATCCCGACAGCTTTGAATATGCGGTTATCGAGATTAACCCCCGTGTAAGCCGTTCTTCCGCTCTGGCTTCAAAGGCGACGGGATACCCCATCGCCAAGATTGGCGCAAAGATAGCTCTGGGTTACAATTTGGACGAGATTAAGAACGCCGTAACGGGAAAGACATATGCCTGCTTTGAGCCGGCTCTTGACTACTGCGTGGTTAAAATCCCCAAATGGCCCTTTGACAAGTTCTTCGGCGCAAAGAGACAGCTGGGAACAAAGATGATGGCAACGGGAGAGGTAATGGCTATAGGAAACAGCTTTGAAGCCGCTCTCCTTAAAGGAATACGCTCTCTTGAAATTAAGCAGTTCACCCTTATCCGTGAGTTCTCAAAGCAGCACAGCCTGGAGGGCTTGAAGCGCAGAGTTGTTGTGCCCGACGATGAGCGCCTCTTTGACCTGGCGGAGCTTATAAGACGGGATTACCTTATGGAGAAAATCTGCGAGATAACGGGTATGGACCCATGGTTTATCAAAAAGATTAAGAAGATAGTTGAAAAAGAGGAGGAGCTTAAGGAATATACTCTTGAAACTCTCACGCCTGAGGTGCTCAGAGAGTACAAGGTTATGGGCTTTGCCGATGAGGGTATCGGGGAGATTATCGGCTGCAAGGGCAGCGATGTGCGCGCTCTCAGGGAGAAGTTTAATATTCGCCCGGTGTATAAGATTGTTGATACCTGCGCCGGTGAGTTTGAGGCGGTTTCGCCCTATTACTATTCAACCTACGATGAGGAAAACGAGGCTGTTCCTTCAGATAAGAAAAAGGTGCTGGTGCTGGGTTCAGGCCCCATCAGAATAGGGCAGGGTATCGAGTTTGACTATTGCAGCGTTCACAGTATTCAGGCGCTGAAGAAGATGGGAATTGAGACGATTATTATAAACAATAACCCCGAAACGGTCAGCACCGATTTTGACACGTCGGACAAGCTGTACTTTGAGCCTCTCACAGAGGAGGATGTGTACAGCATAATCGAGCTTGAAAAGCCTGACGGAGTAATCCTCCAGTTCGGCGGTCAGACAGCGATTAAGCTGGCAAACTTCTTGGATAAGATGAACGTGCCTATTTTCGGAACCATGCCCAAGTATATTGATGCGGCAGAGGACAGAGAAAAGTTTGACGCGGTTCTTGAAAAGCTCAACATAAAGCGTCCCAAGGGCAGAGGCGTATGGACTGTACAGAGAGGAATTGAGGAGGCAAACGAGCTGGGATATCCCCTTTTGGTTCGTCCCTCGTATGTTTTGGGCGGTCAGGGAATGGAGATTACCCACAATGAAGCGGAACTTGTCCAGTATCTTGAGGACGCCTTTAAGAAGGACAAGGATAACCCGGTGCTGATTGACAGGTATCTCGGCGGCCGAGAGCTGGAGGTTGACGCCATATGCGACGGCACGGACGTGTTTATTCCGGGTATAATGGAGCATTTGGAGCGTGCGGGCATACACTCGGGCGACAGTATTTCCATATATCCGCCTCAGAATATTTCGGAAGAAATGAAGCAGAAGATTATGGACGTAACCCGCCGTATTGCTGTTGAGATGAAAGTAATCGGAATGATTAACATACAGTTCATCGAGTTTGAAAATGATTTGTACATTATCGAGGTTAATCCCCGTTCAAGCCGTACCGTGCCCTATATCACCAAGGTTACGGGCGTGCCCGTAATCGAGCTGGCTACTCGGGTAATGCTGGGAGAGAGCCTGGCTGAAATGGGCTACGGCAGCGGAATAAGCCCCGAGGCGGACATGGTTGCCGTAAAGGTTCCCGTGTTCTCAACAGAGAAGCTGCCTATGGTCGAGGTAAGCCTCGGCCCCGAGATGCGTTCCACCGGTGAGGTTCTGGGCGTTGGCAGAAACTTTGAAGAGGCAATATACAAGGGCTTCGTGGGAGCGGATATAACAATCCCTCACGAGGGAAGCACAATTCTCGCCACTGTCAGAGACCGCGATAAGGAAAACTTCCTGCCTATGGCAAGAAAGTTTGCGGACATGGGCTGCAGCTTTATTGCAACGGGAGGAACGGCAGACTTCCTTAATGAAAACGGCATAAAGGCGAAGGTTGCAAAAAAGATAGGCGAGGGCGTGCCCAATGTTCTTGACGTAATACGCAGCGGAGTGTGCGACTTGATAATCGACATACCCAAGAAGGGTAACGATAAAGGCAGCGACGGCTTTAAGATAAGACGGTGCGCTTCCGAGTGCTCCATAACCCTGATGACGTCTCTTGACACGGTAGGCGCACTGGTAAGCGTAATGGAAAAGAAGATGACCCCTGACGATGTTGAGGTCGTTTCGGTTAAGGAAATTAAATAGAAATCAAGCGGAGCCCCATAGGCAGGCTCCGCTATTTTTGTAAAAATTTTGTTGGGGGTTTGGGGCAACGCCCCAATCGATTTTCCCGAAGGGCAGGGCTCCCGAAAAATCGAAGATTTTTTGGGAAGAAGGAGCAAATGCCCGTAAAAGCGCAGCCTTGTCGTACAGACAAGGCGCGTAACAAGGGCATATTGCGACGAGCGCTCGGGGCGGAGGCGGCTGTGACCCCACTTCCTTGAAGTGGGACGGCTCATATTATTTCAGTTTGTACAAAGTATGCAATGTCAATAATATACCTAAGTTGTTGCCGACAGAGCGCAACGGGGCGGGCGAACAAAACACACCTTATTTATACTCAACCAATGTATATTTATTTTTCCCGTCTCTTTTTGATTTGTAAAGCAGCTTGTCGGCAAGCTTGTAAAGCTGTTCATAGGCGAGCTTGTCGTCATTGACTGTAACAATGCCGATGCTGCAGCCCAGCTGTATGCCGGCGTCATTTTTATGGCTGAGGCATATTTTGAGTATTCCATCCGCCTTTTGGCAGACGTATTCCGTGGATGGAATATTTTTCATAAGAACAAAGAATTCATCGCCGCCTACACGGCATACTATATCATCCTTCCTAAACAGTTCCTTAATTTGGTTGCCGAAGGTTTTAAGAGTTTCATCTCCGAACTTATGTCCCAGCATATCGTTAATTGTCTTAAAGTTGTCTAAGTCCATCATCATTGCGGCGTAGCTTTGTTTGCGCCCCGATGAATTTATGTAATCACGGCATTTGTGCTCGCAGGCGTACTTGTTGTACAGAGTTGTGAGGGAGTCAACAGTGGATAATTTATATAATTCTTTTTTCACATGGTGTTCTTTAATCTTTCCGTTAAAAATATAATATGATAAAAGGCGCGAAAAAATAATAGCGGCAATGCAGGAGAATACGTCCTGCCGTTCCGGATTTATGGATATTATATATACGACGGTCATTCCCAGCGAAATTATAAGAGTAACCGTCTGTCTGACCTCAAATACTGTCGGCATCAGCATGATAAACAGAGGTATAAGTATTCTGCAATAATTTGAGTTGCAGTAAGCGTTTATCAGAATTATGTTTGCAAAAAGCGCCAGGTACATTATTATGCACATACTCTGGACAATATAAAAGCTGCGGAATCCTAATCTTGCCGCCAAAAGAGAAAAGACGGCAAAGATTATTAATATTCCGTATAAACATAAGTATTCCCATGTGGGCTTCCAATTGAATATAAAACAGCCTGAGATAATAAATACCGTGAGTAAAACTATGCCTGTAATGCTAAAGTGTTTCATACGGTACAGATTTGTCTCGGTGCCCGCTCTGACTAACTCTCCGTAAACTTTTATTTTAGCGCCTATTCTTTTTAGCATGGCGGCGTTATTCTCCTTCTTTTAATATTCACTGCTATATATACCACATATTATATCACGTACCTTATTAATATGCAAGTGTAAATACACTATTAAATTATAAGTGTATTTATTATACAATTGTGTAGTAACCTAAGCTTAGGTTCCGCCTTGGCTTTGCTTTAAACAAGTTCAGGGGGCGTGGCTCGGATTTTAATAAGGGAGAGACGAATTATGGTAGACTATAAACTAATCGGAAAAAGGATTGCCGAGCATAGATTGCAGCAGCATTTGACCCAGGAACGGCTTGCGGAAATGTCGGGAATATCCAACAACTATTTATCGAATATTGAAAATTCACACTCCATTCCCAGCTTAGAGACCTTGATTAATATTTGTTCGGCTCTCGACATAACGCCGGATGCGGTTCTGCTTGGGGTAAACAGGAGCGATAAGAGCTATTTAAGCTCTGATTTGATGAAAAAGTTTTCTAAGTGCACAGAAAAGGAAAAGCGGATTATTAACGGTTTTATTGATTTGCTTATTAAAGAGAGATGAAGTATGACGCAGGTGCGTTCTGTGGTGTGCAGACGTGGATATATTGTAAGTTATCCCATATAATTTATATTCTCATATTGGTGTGGCTGTCGCCCGCCCTGTTTGCGTTTGCCCTCTCCTCCCCAAACGCACAGGGCGGGCGAATGGTTTTAAAGGCAAAGCCTTTATCAAAATGTTATCGGAGCAAGGCGAACTTTGCTCCGACGTGCTGCCGTGCCTGCTGTCCGCCTTTGCAAAAGGCGGTTGAGTTATACATTTTAAAATTGACTGAATACAAATTTTCCCGATTGGGTCAGGCTGTCGTATGTAATATTGTTTGGGTCTGTCCCCGGGACAAGGGCGGCGGAGCTCTCATTTTTGTCGCACCAGGACCAGTTCGCCCAGCTTATTCCCCGTATAGCCAAAAAGTTAAGCCACTCCGCTGCGCTGTCTGTGAATATTCCGCCGTTTCCGTCCGCCGCGCTTGTTCCCCATTCGCTGACAAAAATAGGTGCGCCTTTTGACAGGGCATAGTCTATTTTGTTTCTAAGATCGCTGCCGTGGGTTCCCGCATAAAAGTGACAGGTGTACATTATATTGTTAAAGCTAAGAGGGTCGTCTGCCGCAATGTCCACGTCCTGACTCCATGTGGGAGAGCCCACCAAAATTATTCCGTCAGTATTTTGGCGGATAACCGATATTACCGCCTCTGCATAGGGCTTGACGTTGCTTCCCCAGCTTATGTTTCCGTTGGGCTCGTTGCAAATTTCATAAATTACGTTTGGCGTATCTCTGTATTTATCTGAAATTTGAGCGAAAAACTCGATGGCCTCGTTTAGGTGCTTCATAGGGTCGCCGTCACTTAGAATATGCCAGTCGATTATAACATACATATCGTTTTTCACTGCGTTATCCACAGCGTTAAACACCGCCTGTTTGACGGTTTCCCGTTGGGTTATATAGCCGCCCTCCTCTGTGTACATTGCTATGCGGAACAGGTTTGCGCCGCTGTCTGCCATAGTCTTTATTGCTTCATAGGAAGTAAATTGGGGGAACCACTGAATACCATGGCTGCTCATGCCTCTGAGAACAATGGGTTCGCCCTTTTGGTTCACCAATTGAGTTCCCGCAACAGACAGTCTGCCGTTTTGGGAAACGCCGCCGCTGATGTAGTTCTGCACAGGCGCGGAGGTAGGAGGGGCGGCAACAGAGCTGCCTTTTGCCCTCATTATGATGGCGCAGGCTTCCGCCCTTGTCAGAAATGCCGTGGGGTTAAAGCGGTTGTTTTCATCGCCTGTGAGTATTCCGTTATTGTATGCCCGAACAACCAGGTATCCGTACCTGCCTGAAATCTCATTAAAGTCGGCAATGGACGTCATATATTTATAGTATGCGTTGTTTTCATGCTCGTTTTCGGGAATTTTAAATGCCAGGTCAATAATTTTGACCGCCATTTGCCGTGCTATGGGCAAGTCGTAGTCTGTTTCATATATTTCGTCATAGTCGTACCAGCCCTGATTATAGGCAAAGTTCATTGTGCCCGAAGCCCAGTGCGCCCCTGTGGGGGAGCTGTTGTTTCCTGTGCAGCGGGCAACAATGCTGATAAACTCGGCGTATGTTATTGTGTCGTTTGGGCGGAAGCTGCCGTCCTCATAGCCTGTTATCAAGCCCATTTGGGTCATGGCGGCAATATTATCCGCATACCATTCATTTTCAGCCACGTCGGAAAATGCAAAGGCTGCCACGCTTGTAAAAATCAGGCAGACAGCCGTCAGAGCAGCCGTTAATCTTTTGCGTATTTTCATTGTTGTCATCTTCCTTTCCCAAATGGTTTTGAAATTTTTCTGAATATGCAGGGAAATTCTTTTTTAGTCTCCATACACGGCAGAGTTAAAATGAAGCTTAGGATATTTTCAGCGGCTCTTTGCAGCTCGCCTAAAGTCAAACTGCCCTCTGCCAGAGCCTTTAGAGTGTTGTCCCCGCCGCTGTTGTTTTCAGGGTCCTTTGATACCATGTAAATATCCGTGCCGCTGCGAAGCATTGCCGCTGTATTTTCTTTGGTGGGATTTTGAACGTCCGTATCGTTTAGCATCGCCCACCAGTCGGTCATAATAACCCCTTTAAATCCAAACTCATTCCGTATAATCTTCACCAGGTCGAAGTTTGAGCCGCACCAGTTTCCGTTCAGAGGGTTATACGCCGTCATTATAGCGTTGGGCTCGGACAGCTCTGTTGCATATTCCAAAGCCCGCAGGTAAATTTCCCGAACAGCCCTTTCCGAGACAACCGAATTGACTGTTTTGCGGTTGGCCTCCTGATTGTTCGCCACAAGATGCTTGAGAGTTCCGCTGACGCCCCTTGAGTTAAGTCCTCTGATTGCTGCGGCAGCCATTGCCCCGCTGACGTACGGATCCTCTGAGAAATACTCAAAGTTCCTGCCGCAAAGGGGATTTCTGTGTATGTTAAGCCCGGGGCCCAGCAGCAGGTCAACATCATTTTTCAGCATTTCATCGCCAATACAGCTGTAAATTTCCTGCACCAGCTCCTTGTTCCAGGTTGATGCCAGCATGGTTCCGATTGGCACAAGGGTTGCATTGTCGCCGTTGTCGAAGCGGAGCCCCGAGGGGCCGTCGGTGCCTGCGGCAGTGGGTATTCCCAGCCTAATCAAGCTCTTGGAAATTCCGCCGAAAGCCGTTCCAGTGCCCGGGCGAACCCGCTTGCTGCGCATTCCCTCACCTCTGACAAGGCAGGCTAAATCCTCTTCGGAGAGCTGGGCTAAAAAGTCTTTCATGGTAACCTTGCCCGACTTCACATCTTTGAGCTTATACCCTCTGTCTCCCGTCTGCTCTATGCCCTTTGGGATTTGGTCTTTTATTCTTTTATTCAGGTCGTACTTCCTTGTGGGAGCCTTCTCCAAAGCGGGCTTCCCCTTTTCGCCGCACATTCGCTTAAAGCTTTCGGTTGGCGCAAGGGCAGACTCAAAGCTCCTGATAACAATAGTTTTATCAATATTAAAGCTGAACCTGCAAAAATCCTTATCGCGTACGTTCTTACCGATCAGTATTTTATACAGTCCCTTTTCCACGCAGCAGCAAAGTCTGCGGTCGTCATAGACCGAAAGGCGGGACATGGGTATTTTGAACTTAAGCTCCTGCGTATCTCCGGGAGCCAAAAGCTCGGTTTTTGCAAATTCCGCCAGCTGAATTTTGGGCTTGTTTATCTTTCCTGAGGGAGGGGAGAAGTATACCTGGACAACCTCTTTTCCCGAGACGCCACCCGTGTTTTTAACCGAAACCTTAAAGGTTATTTCTCTGCCGTCCGCCTTAAAATCAGACGCCTTAATTTTAAATTCTGTGTAGGACAGTCCAAACCCGAAGGGGTACATTGCCTTGTCCTTTTCAAAGGTTTCAAAATACCTATAACCTACGTAAATATCTTCCTCATATATGTTTTTCTCAGGATTGCCGAAGTTTTTAGAGGAGGGATAGTCGGAATAATTATATGCAACAGTGTCTGTCAGCCGTCCCGAGGGGCATTGGTCGCCGCACAGTATGCTTGCTGCACCTTTGCCGCCTTGCTGCCCTCCCTGCCATATATATAAAAGTCCGTCAATCCCCAGCTCGTCAACCCATGCCGTTTCAATAACTGCGGGCACGTTGAGCAGAACAACAACCTTTTCAAAATGTTTTCTTATGGTTTTGAGCATGGACTTTTCGGAAGCCGTCAGCAGATACCCGCCCTCTTGGTTTTTGCTGTCTTGCTCCTCGCCTGCGGTTCTGCCCAGAACCGCCACGGCAATAGGTGATTTTTTTGCAATCCTTTCCGCCAGCTTGTCGGTGACAGGCATTTCCTCCTGGAACAAGGGTCGAGACGCCCACTCGCCCTTGCCGGTTTCAACGGGATTTTTCTTGACCCACTTTCTGTAGATCTTGGCAAGCTCCTTGTTTACATTGATGCGGGGATTTTCCTCCAGACTGTCAAGAATGTTTAAAATATATTCGGTGTTGACGCTGCCGCCGGAGCCCGTTCCTCCCGGGTTATAGTCAATCTGGCACCTGCCGAACACTGCGATTTTCGCATTCTTTGCAAGCGGGAGAACTCCGTTTTCGTTTTTAAGCAGGACTATGCCCTCCGTGGCAGCCTTTTCCGCCGCCAAGGCCGTTTTCTTCATTATGTTTTTTAAACTGTTCATAATAAACACCTTCTTTTTAAAATGAATATTTTGCCCTTCGACAGGGCGGTGCGCAAGCACGGTAGGCGGTCTGTGACCCAACATCTTTGATGTTGGACGGAACTCATTTTTTCGATTCATATAAAGTAGGAAATGTCAATAACAGCCCTTAGTTGTCGCCGACAGGGCGCAACAGGGCGGGCGACAGCCCACCACTGTCAGAATAATTATTATACGGGATAATATGCAATGTATCCGCGGCTGCGCGCCTCACGTGTCGCCTGCGGCGACCTGCCGTGCTTGCTTGCCGCATTTTGCTAAATGTGGCATAAAATATTCCAATTTCATTATAAAACAGCGGCGCTTTTATGTCAATTTATTGTTGCGATATTTTTTGCGGTTTTATGACAAAAAATATAATTTATATAGATTTATAAGGGTGATATATCTTAATAATATAAAATAATTCCTAAACGGTAATTTATACAAATTTTTTAGATATATCAAATCAATATTAGTAGAAATTAAGGTTGACATTTGGGAAAATCGGGAATATACTAATCACAAGAATTGAGGTTGTCAAAGATGAATAAGACTTCGGTTCAATTCTTACAATACAATAGACAAGGAAAATCAATGGTGATTTACGTTTGCCTATGATTTTTTTGTTGCTTAAAATAAGCAGTAAAGGATGGTGAGGATAGTGGGTGACATTTCAAGCGAGCTGTACGCAATGCTAAACGAGACAAAAATCGCCTTTACCATACCGATTTTCGGCGGTGTTCCCGTTCCCCAGTCGGTGGTTATAACCTGGGGCATAATGGGAGTGCTGGTGCTGTTTTGCATAATTTTTGTCCGAGGGCTTAAGCTTGTTCCCGGGCGTATGCAGATGGTTCTGGAAATGTTCGTTGGCTTTGTGTATGACTTCTTCACGGACATCTTAGGGGAAAAGGGCAGGAAGTACATCCCGTATCTGGGGACGGTTCTGATATATATTGGCTGTTCCAACATTGTGGGGCTTTTCGGATTGACCCCGCCCACCAAGGACTTAAACGTAACCGCAGGGCTTGCTATAATGAGCATAATTCTGGTTGAGGCCGCCGGGATAAACGCCAAGGGCGTAGGCGGCTGGCTCAAGGGGTTTGCACAGCCTATGGCGTTCATAACGCCGCTGAATGTTATGGAGATTATCATAAAACCCTTGTCCCTGTGTATGCGTCTGTTCGGAAACGTGCTGGGTGCATTTGTTATCATGGAGCTCATAAAGATGGTTGTTCCGGCTTTTGTGCCCGTGGCGTTCAGCTTTTACTTTGATATATTCGACGGGCTTTTGCAGGCGTACGTGTTTGTATTTCTGACGGCGCTGTACATTCAGGAGGCCATAGAAGCGTAAAGTGAAAAAAATTCAACTACAATAATATAATTACTTAAAACCAAAGGAGATGTTTTTAATGGGAGCATTAATAGCGATAGGAGCAGGTATAGCAGCGCTTACAGGCGTGGGCGCAGGTATTGGTATAGGTATTGCAACCTCAAAGGCAACCGAGGCAATAGCAAGGCAGCCGGAGGCAAAGGGCGATATTAACAAGGCGCTTCTGCTGGGCTGTGCTCTTGCTGAGGCAACCGCTATTTACGGCTTCGTCATTGCCATTATGATTATCCTGTTCCTGGGATAGTTTTAAATATGACGGAGGTCGATACAGATGCTTAATTTAAACTGGAACATAATCTGGACCTTTGTAAATATAATTGTTCTGTTCGCGTTGCTTAAAATATTTTTGTTCAAGCCTGTTTCTCAAATGATAGAGAAGAGGCAAAGGGTGATTAAAAATTCTCTTGACAGAGCCGCCGCAGCAAAGAAGGAAGCGTCTGCGCTCCGCGCGGCATATTCTCAAAAGCTGCAAGAGGCAGACAGAGACGCGGACAGTATTATAGAAAATGCAAAGTCTGAGGCAAGGGTTCAGCGTGAAATAATAATAGACAAGGCAATTCAAGACGCGGACGAAATCGTTAAGGATGCGGAGAAGCAGATTGAAGTGGAAAAGCAGCGTACAATCGAGGACGCCCGCTTGGAAATTGCGGACGTTGCCCTTATGGCGGCAAAGAGAGCCATGGAAGAGGGAGATATTTCCGTGGGCGCTATGGAGAGCTTTGTAAGTCAGGTGGGTGACTCTGATGAATGAGGTTGTAACAAGATGCGCCCTTAACTATGGTGAGGCTCTGTTTTCGGTGTGCCCCGACATTAATAAGGCGGAGGCGGCATTTGAAGTCCTTTCGGTCTCGGAGCTGACCGACGCCCTGTCTAACCCCGCCGTCAGTCTTGACGAAAAGTACAGTGTGGTTGACAGGCTGTTTGACAGCAGCGCGGCTGGAACCGTAAAGATGATATGCAAGAACTGTGACTATCAAGTTTTTGCCGCTTTGAGACCCGCCTATAAGACCGTGTGGAATTATCACAATTCCGTGGTTGAGGGGCTGCTGGAATACGTAAAAGAGCCGAAGCCGGAGGAGCTTGACAGGCTGAAAAAGACCCTTGCGAAGAAGTACGGCGTGAGCTCCGTTGAGCTGAGGCTTGCGGAAAACAGAGAGCTTATAAAGGGCTACAGACTAAAGGTAAACGACAGGATTTATGACAGCAGCGCCTTGTCTTTCCTGAACAGAATGTATGGCGCACTGGTTCGGAGGTGAGATAATGGGAAGCATAAAAACAAGTGATGTTATTTCGGTTCTGAAAGAAGAAATCAGCAATTTTGACTCCAAGATGCTTGTTGAGGATGTGGGAACCATAATCGCTATGGGTGACGGCATTGTAACGGTGTACGGCTTGAGCAACGCCATGTACGGTGAGATGGTTGAGTTTGAAACAGGGGTCAAGGGCATGGTTCAGGGTCTTGAGGAGCAGACGGTAAGCTGCGTCCTGCTGGGCAGCGAGCATGGGCTTCATGAGGGCTCAAGGGTAAAGTGCACAGGCAAGCGGGCAGGCGTTCCCGTAGGCGAAAACCTGATTGGCAGGGTAGTTGACGCCATAGGCGCTCCCATAGACGGCATGGGTGAAATAGAGCCGGCGGACTTCTATCCCATTGAGAATCCGGCTCCGGGAGTGATTGAGAGGCAGCCCGTAAACGTGCCCATGGAGACCGGAATATTGGCGATAGACAGCATGTTCCCCATAGGTCGGGGACAGCGTGAGCTTATAATAGGGGACAGGCAGACGGGAAAAACCTCTATTGCCATTGACACAATAGTAAACCAAAAGGGAAAAGATGTTATATGTATATATGTGGCCATAGGTCAGAAGTCGTCCACTGTGGCTAAATTGGTGAACGACCTTAAAAAGTCGGGGGCTATGGATTACACGATAGTAGTTTCCGCCTTTGCGGGAGATATGGCTTCAATGCAGTATATAGCCCCGTATTCGGGAACGGCTATGGCAGAGTATTTTATGTATAAGGGCAAGGACGTTCTGATTGTGTATGACGACCTGTCAAAGCACGCCGTTGCCTACAGAGCAATGTCCCTGCTTCTGGAGAGACCTCCCGGCAGAGAGGCGTATCCCGGAGATGTCTTCTACCTTCATTCAAGACTGCTTGAGCGTTCAAGCCGCCTTGACGAGGCGCACGGCGGAGGCTCCATAACTGCGCTGCCCATAATCGAAACCCAGGCGGGAGACGTTTCGGCGTACATTCCCACAAACGTTATTTCCATAACTGACGGTCAGATTTTCTTGGAGAGCGATTTGTTCTTCTCGGGTAACCGCCCGGCTGTCAATGTGGGCTTGTCCGTATCCCGTGTGGGCGGAGCGGCTCAAACAAAGGCAATGAAAAAGGTTGCGGGAACCCTGCGTATTGATTTGGCGCAGTACCGTGAGATGGAGGTCTTTACCCAGTTCAGCGCGGAGCTTGATTCCGCAACAAAAGAACTGCTGGACACGGGCGACAGGATTATGGAGCTGCTGAAGCAGCCGCTGCTTAACCCTATGCCCCTGAGCACACAGGTAATTCTTCTGGTTGCCAGCAAGAACAAGCTGCTCCTTGATATTCCCACAGATGAGATTAAGAATTTTAAGAAAGAGCTCATTGAGTATATTGAGAAATATTCTCCGAGTATTATTCAGTCTATTGACGAGACAAAGGTTTTGAGCGATGACGCGGAGAAGCGCATTATCAGCCTGTGCAAGAGCATGAAGGACGAAAAATACAGAAAGACGGAGAATGAGGCGGAGCTCTCCGAGGAGTAGGTGGACTATGGCGAACATCAGTGAAATAAAGGGGAGAAAGAAAAGCGTTAATGATATAATGAAAATCACCAACGCTATGTATCTCATATCCTCTTCAAAGATGAAAAAGGCAAAAAAGCAGCTTGACGATACGGAGGACTACTTTCATACGCTGCAGCAGACCATTGCCCATATATTAAAGCATACTCCTCACACGAGCAACGCGTATTTTCACCGCAGAGAGAACATTCCTGCCGAAAAGCGTAAAAAGGGTTACCTGATTATCACCGGTGACAAGGGGCTTTGCGGAGCCTATAATCATAACGTGCTGAAGCTTGCGGAGGAGGAAATTTCAAAGGGCGGAGAGATAAAGCTGTTTATAATAGGTCAGGTGGGAAGAATGTATTTTTCTCGGAAAGGCATACCCTGCGAGGACTACTTTAGGTATACAGCTCAAAACCCCACCATGTACCGTTCCAGAGAAATTTCCGAAATACTGCTCCAAAAGTTTATAGATGAGGAGCTTGACGACCTTTATGTTATATATACGGATATGCCTACGGCAATGACCGAGGTTCCCAAGGTTTTACAGATACTCCCGGTTCGGCGGGAGAAATTCAGCAACCTGAAAAATTCCGGGCAAATGCACATTCACCATACGGCAACCTTTGACCCATCGCCTATGGTGGTTATGGATCACCTTGTTCCCAACTATGTAAACGGCTTGCTGTACGGAGCTATGGTTGAGGCGTTTGCGGCGGAGCAGCACGCGAGAATGACGGCGATGGACTCTGCCACCAAAAGCGCAAAGGATATGCTGCACGACCTTGACCTTGCGTATAACAGGGCAAGGCAGGCGGGAATAACTCAGGAAATAACCGAGGTTGTCAGCGGCGCGAAAAACCGCACAAAACGCTGATAATCGGCATAACAGTCAGATTAGGAGGTAAATCCAATTATGAATACAGGTAAAATCGTGTCGGTTGCCGGTCCTGTTGTTGATGTTAGGTTTGACAGCACAGAGGCTCTGCCTGACATCAGAGACGCCTTGACGGTGGAGCTGAACGGTAAAAGGTGCGCCATGGAGGTGTCCAAGAACATGGGCAACTGCGTAGTGCGCTGCATTATGCTGGCGGCAAGCGACGGACTTAAGAAGGGTATGGAGGTCGTAAGCACAGGCAGCCCTATAACGGTGCCTGTGGGCGAGGAGACCCTGGGGCACATGTTTAATGTTCTGGGCGAGGTTATTGACGGCGGAGAGCAAATCCGCGGAAGCGAGCAATGGAGTATTCACAGAAACCCGCCGAGCTTTGAAAACCAGAGCCCCGTTGTGGAAATTCTGGAGACGGGCATTAAGGTAATAGACTTGCTTGCGCCCTACGCCAAGGGCGGAAAGATCGGTTTGTTCGGCGGCGCGGGCGTAGGTAAAACAGTGCTCATTCAGGAGCTTATTCATAACATAGCTACGGAGCAGGGCGGCTATTCGATTTTTACGGGAGTGGGAGAGCGTTCCCGTGAGGGTAACGACCTATGGCACGAGATGAAAGAGTCGGGAGTCATTGACAAGACCGCCCTCGTTTTCGGTCAGATGAACGAGCCCCCGGGTTCACGTATGAGAGTTGCCCAGACAGGTCTCACGATTGCCGAGTATTTCAGAGACGTGAAAAAGCAGAACGTACTGCTGTTTATAGACAACATTTTCAGATTTATTCAGGCGGGCTCCGAGGTCTCGGCGCTTCTCGGACGTATGCCCGGCGCCGTTGGATATCAGCCCACCTTGGCAAACGAACTGGGCGAGCTTCAGGAGAGAATTGCCTCCACTAAGGACGGCTCAATCACCTCCGTGCAGGCGGTTTACGTGCCTGCCGACGACTTGACCGACCCTGCCCCTGCCAATACCTTTGCCCACCTTGACGCGACAACGGTTTTGTCAAGAAAGATTGTTGAGCAGGGTATTTATCCGGCTGTCGATCCGCTGGAATCAAGCTCCAGAATTTTGGAGCCCGGAGTTGTAGGCGAGGAGCACTACTATGTTGCCAGAAAAACTCAGGAAATTCTCCAAAAGTATAAGGAGCTCCAGGATATTATTGCCATTTTGGGCATGGAGGAGCTTGACGAGAGCGAGAAGCTGACGGTGTACAGAGCCAGAAAGGTTCAGAAGTTCTTGTCTCAGCCGTTCTCGGTGGCAGAGGTGTTCACGGGAATAAAGGGCAAGTATGTTCCTCTCAGCGAGACCATCAGAGGCTTTAAGGCAATAGTGGACGGCGAGATGGACGATTATCCCGAAAGCGCGTTCTTAAACGTGGGAACTATTGACGAGGTTAAGAAAAACAGCGAAGCTAAATAAGGCGGTGCTTAAAAATGGAAGAGAATATAAAAAAACCAAAGACCTTTACCCTTAATCTTTTGGCAAGCGATAAGCCCTTTTACAGCGGCCCCTGTGAAATGCTTGTGTTCCCCGCTCTTGACGGAGAACAGGGTGTTCTCCCTCATCATGAAGCAACGGTTACCTGCACCAGAGAGGGGGAGCTCAGGTTTAAGGTGGACGGAGAGTGGCGTTATGCCGCCGTCGGCAGAGGTATAGTGGAAATTATGCCCGAATTTGTTACGCTTCTTGCGGACACTGTGGAAACGCCTGAGGAGATTGACATAAGACGGGCGGAGGAAGCAGAGGAAAGAGCCAGAGAGAGGCTGCGTCAGAAGCAGAGCATAAAGGAGTACTATCAGACTCAGGCAGCGCTGAATAGAGCGCTGTCCAGACTAAAAGTCTCCGGCAGAAAAATCAATTAACCAAAAATCCGACCGAATTAAACCTCGGTCGGATTTTTGCTATGTATTACTCGGTAATATTTGAAGTACAGTGAGGACACTTTGTAGCGTTTATGTCAATCTCACTAAAGCAGTAAGGGCACTTCTTTGTCGTGGGAACAGCTTCGTTTTCGGGAACGAACTTCTTGCCCAGAGACATAATCTGGTTTACGCCCTTCATAAACAGGAATACCACAACTGCCATAATCAGGAAGTTGATAACAGCGGTGATAAACGAGCCGTATTTTAATGTAACGTCTCCCATGCTCAAAACTCTGTCCGAAAAGTCAACGCCGCCGAAAGCGCCCAGGATAGGCGAGATAATGTCATTGGTCAGAGAATCAACGATTGTCTTAAACGCTCCGCCTATGAGAACACCGATAGCCAGATCCATAACGTTTCCGCGCATTATGAATTCTTTAAATTCAGATAATAATTTTTTCATAAAACTTCTCCTTTTCCTTTTCACTTTACCTACATTATAATACAAAATTTTCTATTTTGCAACAAAATTTGTCCGTAAAATTCACATTATTTTAATTTGTAAGTATAATGTAATAATAGAGGTCGTCGGAGCAAAGTTCGCTAAGCAATGTTTTTCTGTATAACGAAAAACATTCGCCTGCTGCCTTGCTCCTCCTCTTCGCGAAAAATCTTCGATTTTTCACGAGTTGCGCCTACGGCGCATTTAATTCAGACCGCACGTGAGGTGCCAAGTTGCAGGCAAGTTGTTATCCCCCTGCTTTTCGGGGCTCTGCGATGCAGGCACTTACCCGCCTTTGCAAAAGGCGGCAAGCAAGCACGGTAGGGCACCGTAGGTGCATTTTGATAAAGGCTTTGGCAACATTGCCGCCGCGGCTTGGAGTGGCGGAATATGGGCTCGGCAATGATTTAAAGGCAAAGCCTTTATCAAAATAAGCATTAAAATTAAATACCGCACTTTGCTAAATCGGCAAAAATAATTCAAAGGCAGAGCCTTTATCAAAACTTTTACTGCCTTTTGAATAAAAAGGCAATAAAAAATAATTGACAATTAAATATTTTTGCTCTATAATAAATTACAGAAAATACTTAGAATAATATATTAATTTGTAATAATTTACAAACGATGAAGGGTTGTGATTATAATGAAAAGATTGTTTTCACTGTGCTTGTGCCTGTTTGTTTTGGCTGCTTCCTGCACTGTGGTGGCTGCTGCCGAAACAGAGGGTTCCTGCGGTGACGGTGTGAGCTGGAGCTATGACGCTCAGAGTGCAACGCTGTCAATTTCGGGAACGGGAGCAATCAGCGATTTTAAAGATGTTGCTTCTGTTCCGTGGAAGAGCTACTGTAAGGAAATCAGGAACATTTCAATTTCCGAGGGCATTACCGCAATCGGAAACTATGCTTTCAGCTGGTGTGAGAATGTTACATCCGTTACGGTTCCGGCAACGGTTACGAAAATCGGGGCTGACGCTTTCGGCTGGTGCGCTGCTCTGGAGAGCGTTTCACTGCCGGAGGGGCTTCAAAGCATAGGAAGCGAGGCTTTTGTTGCCTGCACCTCTCTTAAAACCGTGGAAATCCCCGCCGGGGTTACTTCAATCGGCAATTCCCCCTTTATGTCCTGCTTTGCACTGACGGATATAAACGTAAGCGAGGGCAACTCAAAATATAAGTCCTTTGACGGAGTTCTCTATGACCTGTCCGAGAGCTCATTGATTTGCTATCCCATGGGTAAGACTGCTGATGACGTTCAAGTCCCCTCCAATATAACAAAGATTGGGGATTCCGCCTTCACGGATAACGAGACGATCAGATCGGTTAGTATGCCCTCCGTTAAAGAGGTGGGGGCAATGGCGTTCTTTGCCTGCCGAAACCTTTACAGTGTTGACGCAAGCAGCGTGGAAACTATCGGCGACATGGCGTTTTATAAATGCGATAATATGGTTAGCATAAATCTTCCTGCGGCGACAGTTGTGGGCAAGCAGGCGTTCAGAAACTGCATAAACCTGCAGCTTGCCATGTTCGGCAATAACTCGGTTCAAATTGGTGAGGACGTGTTTAAAGGCGATCCATACATAGCGATTGTAGCGAATAACGGCTCGGCGGCTCAGAATTACGCTTATGCAAACTCGATTACGTATAACGGATTTGTCAGCGTTTACTATGGAGGAGCAGAGGTAGAGTATGACCCGGCAGCGTTTATAGTGAACGACGCGACCACCCTTGTGCCCATGCGCCAGGTGTTTGAGATGCTGGGCGCTCAGGTTACCTGGGATGACGGCATCAACACCGCTATAGCGAAAAAGGACGGAATTGCCGTCTCGATCGCTATAGGCAGCCCATATCTTTACAAAAATGGTGAGGAAATCCCTTTGCCGGAGACAGGCAAGCTCATCGCCGACAGAACCTACGTTCCTCTGCGTGCGGTGACCGAGGCTTTCGGAAACACTGTTGAATGGGTTGACGCAACCAACACTGTCAATATATATTAAAGGGCATTGTTAAGATTTAGCAAAATTTTTATGTAAAAATATAAAAAATCTTTAATATTCCTCTTGACAAGTAAATTTTGGTATGATAGAATTTGGTATGAGTTGAATATTGTTGTTGGTATTACTGTTATACGGTATTTAACCTGTTTAGCTTGGAAGTGTGACATTTGAATATTTGGCAAAAGAAGCGAAAGCTTCTGACGCAAAGCTTAGAGTCTAACCTTTAGATTGATTTCGATTGGTTTAAAGTATGATAGTCTGGCTGCAATATTTGGTTTGACCTTTTTATTGCAGCCTTTTTCTGTTGAAGGATTGTTTTTTAACGGTCAAGATTTATTTATGAAAATTATAAAGAATGAATATAAAATTTTTAGATTGGAGAGAGTGAGAATGAAAAAAGTATTAAAGTTGATTTCAGTTGTCTGTGTTCTTGCGCTGGTTCTGTCATGCACGGCTTTTGCTGCCGCTCCGTCCCTCTATGACGGTCAGAGCTACTCAGCTGCCGGATATTCGTCAGACGACCCGGACGGTGTTTTCAATCTTGCGGTAATCGCAAACAGCGATGTTAAGATTGTCGGAAACGCTATGTACATTCAGGGCAGCGTTTATTCAAACGGCAACATTTACGTAGGTGACGGTCAGGGTAATAAGATTGACGGTCTGTTTATTTCAGGAACAGAGGGTTCCTTGGATCCCGGTAACGGAAGTACGGATGATTGGCAGTGTGATGGATACATCCATGTCAACAGCAATGACTATACGACCAATGGTATCACAGCATATTCAACAAAGCCTGAGTATGAGGGCGCTATCTATGATCCCAATACATCATTTGAGTGCTCATACAAGTCATTTGAAATTCCTCAGATTGCTAACGACCTTGGCGATGTAGAAATGAATGTGTATGCTAACGGCATCTGGACTTGGGATCCCGTTCTTGGTTCATATGAGTTGCCGCCGGAAAATGGAGCTAAAACAATTACAGAGGACACTCATATTGGAACGCTTAATATGAACGGTAACCAGAACAATTGGAAAGGCATTAAGTACGCTTTGACTATTGACGCAACAAATAATGACGTGAATGTAGTTATTGACAATTTGTCAGCAGAAAGTCCGAGTATTCAGGTTGTCGGCGATCACAGAGTTAATATCTATATCAACAATGTTTCAAACGTAAATGATTTGGCGTTGAACTATTATAAGGGCACTATGGAGGGAAGCACAGATAATACTTATCTTTACCTCACCGGTGATAATGTTACATTTGGTGCAAGCACTGTGGCAGCTAACAAGATTACGGTAAATGCCAACTCTTTGGAGGTATCGGGTTCATCTAAGGTTGTTTCGGATATTGACACTAATGCTTCTAACTTCACAATTACAGGCGGGCAGACAGAGGTAACAGGTACGGTATGCGCACCTAACGCTGCTTCAAAGGTTGTTGACTCCGGTACTCTTTATGGTCAGCTGCACACAGACACATTGGTAAACAACGGCGCAGGAAGCATTATCTGGAAGGCAGACAGCGCTGTTGCAAAGATTGAGGCTGAGCCCACAGCAACTCCCGGAGAAGAAGTAGAGGAGCCCGTTGATGTTCCCGCAGGATATATTGTTCACTGGAATGTTGTAAACAATGTTTGGGAGCGCGGAACAATGGATACAAAGATGCACTCTCCCGCCCGTGGCGAAGGTGAGGCTGAAATCCCCGCTTATGAGGTTCTCAAGGAGGGTACCTTTAAGAAGACAGGCGCACAGTATATCTCTCCCGAGATTGAGGAGCATGTAACAGTAATCTACGAAGAGTCTGACAATGCTTTCAAGAAGCAGGAGAGAAAGGGTCAGGTTAGTGAGGAAACAGGTCTGACATATGTATTCCAGCCCGAGCGTTTTGGCAGAATAGACAGTAACGGTAAGGAAACGTCGCTTTCTATCACACCTTATGCATGGTCGAAGATTGCCAATAAGATCGGCGATTACGGCATGTACCTCTGCTGGGGCGATAATGTGGACAGCGTAACCGACGTATGGTATGTTGTACCTGAGGATATGAGAGCTATCCCCGCAGGCTGGACAGGAGAAATTGTAGACTAAGATTTACTTCAATATTAAAAGAGAGCGGCTTTGTCAGCCGCTCTTTTTGCATTCAGATACTGCCACCTAAAGCGCAATTTTGATAAAGGCTTTGGCGGACATTGCCGCCGCGGCTTGGCATGGCGGAATATGGGCTCGGCAATGGTTTCAAAGGCAAAGCCTTTATCAAAATATATCTATATACAACATTTGTTTTTATTCTAATCCCATATAACTTCGATTAAATCGAATAATTTGGCATATCGCCCGCCCCGTTGCGTTTTTATCGGCAATAACTTAGGTTTATTATTGACATTGCACAACTTGTATAAATCGAAATACTGTGAGCCGTCCAACTTCAAAGAAGTTGGGTCACACCCGACCTCCCCAAACGCCGGGACGGGCGGACAGTTTTTGCGCCTTTTTAAAAGGCGCAGAAAATTTCAGACAAAATAAAAAATGCGGAGCAGCTCCGCATTTTTAAAATATCCATTTTTACTTGCTTGCTTCAAGGGCTTGATCCAGCCAAAACATTCCTATATCAAATGCCTTATAAAGGCCTTCCCGCTCTGCCTGGCGCACCAGCTTAGAAGCCTTTCCCTCGTTGGTCTTGAGCTCGATAATTACCCTTTTTGAAACCGTTATGTCCTCAAGGGGCTGATTGTCCTCGAGCCTGAACGAAACTATATACGGGTCCTCGGCGTTTCCGTAATATATAACGTCTCCCACTCTGACCAGCTTCTTATCCTTGTAGTTCAGGTACTCATTCCCTGTTAGCTGCACCTTTTTCTTGGCAGCGGTCTTCTTTTTAGGCTTTGTTTCAGTTGTCTTTTTTTCTGCCATAAACACAACCTACCTTTCTATATTCTGATCTCTGCCGGGGCCTACGCCGATAGAAGAAATCTTACAGCCGATCAGCTCCTCGACGCGGAGAATGTACTTCTTTGCAGCCTCGGGCAGCTTGTCAAATTCTTTAATATCGCTGATGTCCTCGCTCCAGCCGTCCATCTCCTCATAGACAGGCTTGCACTGCGCCAGCTCTTCGAGAGTGGGCGGGAAGTCTGTTGTTATCTCGCCGTTCTTGTCGTATGCAACGCACAGCTTAATCTTGTCAAGGCCGCCCAGAGGGTCAATCTTGTTAAACACAACAGAGGTCAAAGAGCTTGTGCGAACAGCGTACTTGGCAATAACGGCGTCAAACCAGCCTGTGCGGCGGGGGCGGCCTGTGGTGGTGCCGAACTCAAAGCCTTTTTGGCGGATTGCCTCGCCGACTTCATCGTCAAGCTCTGTGGGGAACGGTCCGTTGCCCACTCTTGTGGTGTAGCCCTTCAAAATTCCGATACACTCGTCAATAGCTCTGGGGCCTATGCCGCTGCCCACGCAAACACCGCCGGAGATTGGGTGAGACGAAGTAACATACGGATATGTTCCGATGTCTATATCAAGGAGTATACCCTGAGCGCCCTCGAATAATACCTCCTTGTCGTCCTCAATCGCCTTATACAGCATGGGAATAGTGTCGCAAACGTAGTCCTTAAGCCTCTCGGCGTACTTGCTGTACTCCTCAATAACGGCTTCGGGGTCAATAGGCGTTCCGCCGTAGACCAGCTCAATCATCTTGTTTTTTATCGCCAGGTTCTCTCTAACCTTATTTGGGAAAACGTTCGGGTCAACCAAATCGCACATGCGAATACCGCTGCGCTCCGCCTTGTCCATGTAGCAGGGCCCGATTCCCTTTTTTGTTGTTCCTATATCGCCCTTGCCTCTTGCCGCCTCGGAAAGACCGTCCAGGGCAATATGATAGGGCATGATAACATGTGCCCTTGAGTCGATTTTCAGGTTTTTGGTGCTTATTCCCTTTGACTCAAAGCCGTCAATCTCCTCCAGCATAACCTTAGGGTCCACAACAACGCCGCAGCCGATAATGTTTATGGTATTGGGATAGAGAATACCGGAGGGCATAACGTGCAGCTTATATGTAACATCGTCAACCTTGAGGGTATGACCTGCGTTATTACCGCCCGATGTTCTGACAACAACGTCGGCTTTTCCCGCAAGAATATCAATGGTTTTTCCCTTACCCTCGTCGCCCCACTGGGCGCCTATAACAACTTTTGTTGGCATTTGTCTAATCACTCCTGTGCATATGATTTGCAGGTTCTCTCAATCGAGTCCAAACATACATAGATATAATATCAGAAAATAACAAGAATTGCAAGTTATATTTGCATTTTAACAATTATTTTTCCAGCAGCTTGTTTATCAGGGTGTGCCCCTGCTCCACAAACACGCCTGTTTTCTCGGCTTCCGCCTCGGTGTATGCGGTGCAGCCGCTGTCTGTCGGGTTCTTGCTGGAATACAAAATGTACGGTATGGGGGCGGAGGAATGGGTTCTTGTGGCAAGAGGCGTGGGGTGGTCGGGCATAACCAGGATTGAATAGTCCTCGCCGCAGCCCTTAAGGTATTCCACAACAGGAGCCACAATCTTGCTGTCAATCAGCTCAATTGCCTTAACCTTGTTGTCAATCTCGTGTCTGTGCCCTGCCTCGTCGGGAGCTTCAAGATGAATGTAAACAAAGTCGCTGCCGTTTTTGAGAGCGTTTACAGAAGCCTCCGCCTTACCCTCAAAGTTAGTGTGAACGTTTCCCGTAGCTCCCTCAACGTCAATAACATCCAGCCCTGCACAGTAGCCTATTCCCTTAATCAGGTCAACTGCCGAAACAACTGCGCCCTTAATGCCGAACCTCTCGGCGTAGGTGTTAAGGTTGGGCTTGGTGCCGTTGCCCCAAATCCAAATTGAGTTGGCGGGATTGAGCCCTCTTTCAATACGCGCCTTGTTTACGGGGTGATCCTTGAGCAAGTCGTAGCTCTTTTTCATCAGGTTCAGTATGGTCTCATCCTTGGGCAGATATTCCCCGATAACCCTGTCCGAAATGTCATGAGGGGGAGTTAAGGAAAATTCGTTCTTCTTGTTGTGCCATACCATAAGGTGCCTGTAGCTGAAACCGCCGAAAAATTCGTATTCATCGGTTCCTAGGTTCTCGTTGACGTACTTAATAAGCTCTCTTGCTTCCTCGGTGGAAATCTCATCGGAGCTGTAGTCAACCATGGTTTTATCTTCGTAATTGGGCTCGTCTGACAGAGTGACGATATTCGTTCTGAAAGTTGTGTCCGTAAGCTCCAGGGGAACCTTCATGGAAACCGCTTCCAGGGGAGAGCGGCCTGTGTAGTATTTCTGCGGGTCGTATCCGAAAACAGCCAGGTTTGCCACATCGCTGCCGGGGGGAAGTCCCTCGGGAACGGTTTTTACCATACCCACCTCGCCGTGCCTTGCAAGCTCATCAATATTAGGCTTGTTTGCCGCCTCCAGAGGGGTCTTTCCGTTAAGCTCGGCAACAGGAGTGTCCGCCGCTCCGTCTGCCAAAACAACAACATATTTCATAGTTTATCACCTCAAAATTAAATTTGGCTTTATTCATACATAATAAATTATACCTCTTGCGGCTGCAAATGTCAAGATTGGGGTTTGTGTGGGGTGGGGTGTGTCCCCGTGTGCAATATGCCCTTGTTGCGCAACTTGTCTATGCGACAAGGCTGCGCTTTTACGGGCATTTGCTCCTTCTTCGTGAAAAATCTAACGATTTTTCACGAGTTTGCGCCTACGGCGCATTTTAGGTGCCACGTGAGGCGCGCAGGCGTGGACTGTCGATAATTATTCCGATTAATTTATATTCTTACATTGGTGTGACTATCGCCCGCCCCGTTGCGCTTGCCCGACCTCCCCAAGCGCCGGGGCAGGCTTTAAGCATGAAAACAGAATGTTCATAATAATAAATTATATAAAATAAATGGGGTTTGGGCAATGTCGCCAAAGCTTTTATCAAAATTGGATATATGTATTCTCACATTGGTTTGTATACGGGCGCAATAAATGGCACCCCTACGAATATTTGATTTGCTTATAATGACTATTCCGGTTACATAAATATAGCCGTTCCGGCGCTTGGGGAGGTCGAGCAAAACAGATACAGGGCTCCCGAAAAATCGAAGATTTTTTGGGAAGAAGGAGCAATATGCCTGTAAAAGCAGAGACTTGTCGAACAGGCAAGGCGATCGTAAAAGGCATAGTGCGACGTCGGGGCGTCCGGGAAGCCGCACTCTACAACGTAAACGGTTAGGATACGGTTAAATATTTGAAGATAAAAGGTGCCGCAGGCTCCGACGTCTTTTCGGCGGCAAAAATTTTTGTGACATTTTTGTTAATTTTCTACAAATTGTGTTGCATTATTGAAAAATTTAAGTTATAATAACAATTGAGTAAAATTATCTATACAAATATATTATGCGAATTTGCAGGGGGTGTCTATTGTGCAGGGCAGAGTATTTCAAAACACGCTTGTACAGTTAAAAAGAGAGGTTCAAAGGACGTTGGGGGTTATTGACGACAGTGACACCATAATTGCGTGCAGCGATGAGGATAAAATCGGGAATACCGTTGATAATATTTTCACGGTCTTTTCGGCGACTGGTGAGGTTAAGACTGTGGCAGGCGCCTGCTACAAAAAGATTGAAACCTTCAGTAAGTGCGAGTACATCGTGTTCTGCGAGGGAGACGATGATATTGCGAGAAACGCTTGCTCTTTCCTTGCTATGAACTTCCTCACCATTAAGCAGTATTATGACGAGAAGTACGACAAGGCAAGCTTTATTAAAAACATTATTGTTGACAACGTTTTGCCCGGCGATGTTTTGTACAGAACTAAGGAGCTTCACATTAACATCGAAAGCCCGCGTATTGTGTACCTTATCAGAGTTTCTGAGGAGACGGATCAGGGTTATCTTGATATTCTGAACAACATGTTCCCCGACAAGGCTAACGACTATGTTCTCCGTATTGACGAGAGAGACGCCGTTGTGGTTAAGGAGTTCAGAGAGGAGCCTGACAAGGACGAAATCATGATGATTGCCCAGAATATTTTTGACACTCTGGGAGCCGAGGCAATGATTACGCCCTTGGTCGGTATATCAACTGTTGCCGAGAAAATTCAGGATTTGTCTCAGGCATACAGAGAGGCGAGAATTGCCCTTGAGGTGGGCAAGGTGTTTGACACCGAAAAGGATATAATAAGCTATGACAACCTGGGAATAGGCCGTCTGATTTATCAGCTGCCCACAACTCTTTGTGAGCTGTTCTTAAACGAGGTGTTTAAGAAGGAGTCTATTAACGTTTTGGACAGCGAGACTATATACACAATCCAGAAGTTCTTTGAGAACAACCTGAACGTGTCCGAGACATCGAGAAAGCTGTTCGTACACAGAAACACTCTTGTTTACAGACTGGACAAGATTAAAAAGCTCACCGGTCTTGACCTGAGGGAGTTTGACGACGCGATTATCTTTAAGGTTGCGATGATGGTTAATAAGTACCTGTCATCTCAGCCCACGAGGCTGTAGTGTTGATTAATTGAATTTTGCGGGCGGCAAGGCGACTGGTTTCGCCTGTCCGCCCTATGTTTTAGGAGGTATTTTTGTGAGCAAAAAGGCTGTTAAGGTTACGGCTATAGTTATTGCGGCAATCTTCTTTTTAGGAATTGCTTCCGGGCTTGCGACAATGTTTTTCGTTTAATTTTTATAGCCCATAATAATATTCCCGATTTAGGGGAATATTTTTATGTTACGGCTTATAGTATAATAACGGGGCAAATCCCCTTATTGAGGTTAAGGAGCGAAATATGTATATTAAGAAACGCACACTGGTTATCTGTTCAATAGTTCTGATTATTGCAACGGCGTTCTTGACGGTAGGACTGGTAAACCCCTTTGGTTTTACCGACTATGCCGGGCTATTGAAGTTCTCGGCGGTTACAAAGGTCATTCGGAATATGTATTACGACGAGAATTCGGAGTCGGACTACGTAAACGGCGCCATATCGGGCTTTGCTCAAGGCACGGGCGACCCGTATACCGATTATATTTACGGCGACGAGGCGCGGGAATATTTAGACGACGTAAGCGGCAGCTTCGACGGGATCGGCGTTTACATCGAGAACAATACGGAGGATAACACGATCACCGTTATATCCCCTATAGCAGGGTCTCCCGCAGAGGAGGTTGGTCTGGTCAGCGGTGATAAAATAATGAAAATTTCAGGCGTGAGCTACACCGGTGAACAGATTAACGAGGCCGTCAGCAACATGAAGGGGCAGTCGGGAACCTATGTGGAGATCAGCGTTTTAAAGGCGGACACGGGAGAAATTGTTGATTTAAACGTTGAACGCAGACATGTAGACGTTGAAACCGTGACCTCGGAGATGGTCGAGGGTACAAATATCGGACGCATTAATATTTCTCAGTTTGGAGAAAAAACCGGATATGATTTTGACGTACAGCTTAAAGAGTTAATAGATAAGGGGGCGAAGTCCCTTATTATAGATCTGCGCAACAACCCGGGGGGTTATATAAACTCAGCCGTTGAAGTTGCGTCAAATTTCGTAAAGAGCGGAGACGAGATTGTATACACCTTGGATAAAAACGGCAACAGAGAGGACTATAACTCAAAGGGCAGTCAATATTACCTGCCGGTTGCGGTTCTCATAAATCAGGGTTCGGCATCTGCCAGCGAGATTGTGACCGGAGCGCTAAAGGATTACGGTCTGGCTCATGTAATAGGCGAAAAGTCCTACGGCAAAGGTGTGGTTCAGTCTGTTCTTGAGCTGGGCGACGGCGTTCTCACAGTGACGATTGCCAGATATTTTACGCCTAACGGAACTTGTATTCACGGCGTCGGAATTGAGCCTGACGAAACCATACCCATGGAGCTCAGTCTGTATTCACAGCTGTCAAGCCTGAGCCTTGAACAGGATGTGCAGCTGTCCGCAGCCGTTCACTATTTACAAAATAAATAACTTTGGAGGGATGAACTGATGTTGTTCAGACTCATCTCACAAAAGATAAAAAACCTTTGGCGGCGCATAAAGGCAAGGCTTCGGACGGTTCCCTGCGTAGACGGGGAAAACGTGAAAAGAATTTCAGAGGAAGCGTCCCGCCCCCAAAGGGCTGAAATAGACTGCCGCAATTTTATGACGGCGGCGGAGTTCCTGCTGAAAAAGGCAGGGGCGTCCGGATATGATTTGGGAATAGGAATAATCGCTTCGGACATATCGGCTCTTGACGGCATAAATACCCTTATGAATTACGTCTGCACCCGCTTTAAGTACGTGACCTTATATACGGATAACGCCCACCGGGCGGATATGCTGGCGGACTTGATTTTTTCAAAATACGGCCTGCCCATATTGGTTATGGGTACCGATGAGGGTCGGCGGTGCCGATATAAAATTGTGGCGGACTTTGACAGCGGAAAGGTCAGGTGCGGCAGGGATATGTGCATAAGCGGCGTAGCTCTTGATACCGGCGGCAGTGTTTCGGGAGTTTACATGGGAGAACGTGTATTGAGCCTTTAACTTAAAAAATGTATTGACATTTTATGCTTATTAAAGTATAATTTATTGGTTAATTAGTATTTAAAAAGTGTATCGGAGGTTACAGGAATGGATAACAAGACGGTTAAGCTGACGGAAAGCGGTCTCAAACAGCTTGAAGAAGAACTGGAATATTTAAAAACTAAAAAACGTAAAGAGGTTTCGGAAAAGATTAAGGTTGCCCTCGGCTTCGGAGACCTTTCGGAGAACTCTGAATATGATGAGGCAAAGAATGAGCAGGCTCAGGTTGAAGCGCGTATTGTTTCGGTTGAGAACATGCTGAAAAATGCTGTTGTTATTGATGAGAACGAGCGTGACACTTCAAAGGTTGAGCTGGGAGCTACCGTAAAGCTCCTTGATATAGAGTTTGACGAGGAAATTGAATATAAAATTGTGGGCTCAACAGAGGCGGATCCGGACGCGGGTAGACTTTCCGATGAGTCGCCCCTGGGCAAAGCACTTATGGGCAAAGGCGAGGGCGTTATGGTTGATGTTGACGCCCCTGCGGGAATTATACAGTATAAGATTTTGCAAATCTCCTAATCGATTTGCCGTTTGTTAGGGAGGAAAAAATGAGCGAGAATAATCAGCAAAAGAACAGAGCTGCCGAAAAGGATATTAACGAGGTTTTAAGGGTTAGACGGGAAAAGCTCAGCAAGCTGCAAGCCGAAAACGCAAACCCCTTTGATATTACTTCTTACGACAGAGAGAATACGACAGAAGAAATTCGGTCAAATTATGATAATTTTGAGGGCAAAAATGTTTCCGTTGCCGGCAGACTTATGTCCAAGAGAGTCATGGGAAAGATGTCCTTTGCGGATCTTGCGGACAGGTCGGGCAAAATTCAGCTTTGTGTAAAGCGGGACGAGCTGGGCGACGAGGAATATAAAATTTATAAGAAGTATGACATCGGCGATATTGTGGGTGTTAAAGGCGAAGTGTTCACCACGCAGAAGGGCGAGATTTCTATCAGGGCAAAAGAGATTACCCTGCTTTCAAAGTCCTTAAGGCCTCTCCCCGAAAAGTATCACGGGCTCACAAATACCGACTTGAGGTACAGACAGCGTTATGTTGACTTGATAATGAACCCGGAGGTTCGCAGAACCTTTGAACTGAGAAGCCGTATAATCAGCACTATCAGGAATTACCTTGACGAGAGGGGCTATATGGAGGTTGAAACTCCTATTCTTAACACAATCCCCGGCGGTGCGGCGGCGAGACCATTTATAACTCACCACAATACCTTGGATATTGATATGTACATGAGGATTGCCCCCGAGCTTTACTTAAAGCGTCTCATTGTGGGCGGCTTTGAAAAGGTGTACGAAATGGGCAGGCTTTTCAGAAACGAGGGAATGGACGTAAAGCACAATCCCGAGTTTACCAGCATTGAGATTTATGAGGCGTACACAGACTACGTAGGCATGATGAACCTTACCGAAAATCTCATTAGGCATGTTGCCGAGACGGTTTTGGGAACAACCAAGATAACCTATCAGGGTGAAGAAGTTGACCTGGGAAGCCCCTGGGAGAGAATGACCATGCTGGAGTCGATTAAGAAGTACACCGGAGCGGACTTTGCCGCGACAAAAACGGCAGAGGAAGCAGAGGCCCTGGCTAAGTCCATAGGCATTGAGTTTGAGGAGGACGCGCCCAAGCTGTCAAGAGGCGAGATTATAAGCCTTGCCTTTGAGGAAAAGGTTGAGGAGCAGCTTGTTCAGCCCACCTTTATATATGAGTACCCCGTTGAGATTTCACCTCTTGCAAAGCGTTATGCGGATAACCCGGATTTCACCGAGCGTTTTGAGATATTTATTACCCGCCGTGAGTTCGGAAACGCTTTCTCGGAGCTTAACGACCCCATTGACCAAAAGGAGCGTTTTATAAAGCAGGTTGAAAAGAGGGAACAGGGCGACGACGAGGCGAACATGATGGACGAGGATTACGTAACAGCCCTTGAATACGGACTCCCGCCCACAGGCGGTCTGGGAATAGGTATAGACAGACTGGTAATGCTGCTGACGGATAGCAGCTCAATCCGCGATGTCCTGCTCTTCCCGACAATGAAACCGCTGGATAAATAAATGGCGTAGATATGCGGTTTGCGGCATTTCAATCCGGTATTTGACAGCAATTTGACAGCAAAATTTTGAAGAATAATGCATTGTTACGAAGCGTAACGAATTTCAGGTGAAGACAGAATAACCCATAAAGCACTTCTCGAGAGTAATCCCAAGGAGTGCTTTTAAGTTTTCACAGTCAACCTCTGTCAGAAAAAATCAAATTAGTCAAGCATAAATTACTCATTTATGTTTGACTAATGTATTTTTATGTGTTATAATAGAGATAACCTAAAACGGAGGTCATGTATATGTTTATAGGCAGAGAACGTGAGCTTAATACTCTTGACAGTCTATATAAATCGAATAAATTTGAATTTGCGGTTATCTATGGCAGACGCCGTGTAGGTAAAACTGCGCTCATAAATAAGTTTATAGGCGACAAACAAGCCATTTACTTTATGGGGGTTGAAAGTAACGCAAAACAGAATCTTGAAAACTTTTCAAAGAGCATTATGGAACTTACAAGCGAAATCGAGATGGAAGCGTCCTTTCCTACATTCCAAGCGGCGATTGAATATATTTTTAAGCTTGCGGAAAAAGAAAGAATCATTCTTGCCATTGATGAATATCCGTATGTAGCCCGTTCATCAAAAAGTCTTGCATCTACTTTGCAATTACTCATTGATAAATATAAAGATACATCAAAGCTGATGCTTATTCTCTGTGGGTCATCAATGTCATATATGGAAGATCATGTACTTGCGTATAAAGCACCTCTCTATGGCAGAAGAACGGCTCAAATTAAGCTGTTACCTTTCGACTTTGAAGAAACCTGTGTATATTTTAAAAACTTATCTGATAAAGATAAAGCGCTTATTTATGGTATTGCAGGCGGTACGCCGCAATATCTTTTGCAGATGAGTGATAAATTAAGCATTGAGGATAACATAAAAAACACATACCTTAATCCGATGTCGTTTCTTTACGAGGAACCGACCAACCTTTTAAAACAAGAGGTTCGTGAACCTGCCATTTATACAGCAATTATTACGGCCATTGCTACAGGATCGTCAAGAATGTCGGAGATTTCAAGCAAGGTCGGAGAAGATACCAATGTTTGCGCGAGTTATATTAGAAATCTTATAAATCTTGGCATTGTACAGAAAGAAACGCCTTACGGAGAAAAGGCTTCACGTAAGTCGGTTTATTCTATTGAGGATAATATGTTCCGTTTTTGGTATCGATTTGTGCTTGACAATAATTCGCTCATCGTACGTGGTGCTACCGATTTGGTTTACAAAAGAATTGAACCCCAGCTTTCTGACTATATGGGTAAGGTTTTTGAAGAAATATGTAAGCAGTATCTTTGGAAACAGCTTCTTTCCGGCAAATGCCCGGTAGAATTTAAATCTCTTGGTCGTTGGTGGGGCAATGATCCAAAAGAAAAGACACAAGAAGAAATTGACATTATGGGCGAACAGGATAAAAACACCGCCCTCTTTGCAGAATGTAAATGGACTAACGACAAGGTTGACCTCGGCGTTTTAGAAACCCTTGTAAAACGCAGTCACTTGTTCTCATATAAAACAAAGCATTACTATTTGTTCTCAAAATCCGGATTTACAAAAGGTTGTATTGATAAGGCAAATGAGTTGGAGAATGTAAGTTTGGTAGAGTTTTCTGATATGATTGATTGAAAAAACTTTTGAGTAAACAAAAGCGAGGATTGTGTTATGGCAATTAAGAAAAATGAGTTATATAGTTCATTGTGGGCTAGTTGTGATAAATTAAGAGGCGGAATGGATGCATCTCAGTATAAGGATTATATACTGACTTTGTTATTCGTTAAATATGTTACCGATAAGTTTAAGGGCGAAATGTATGCTGATATAGAAATCCCCGAAGGTGGTAGTTTTGATGATATGATTGCATTAAAAGGCTCTAAAAACATCGGCGAAGAAATGGATAAAATCATTGCGAAACTTGCTGAGGAAAATGACCTTCGTGGTGTCATCGATAATGCCCATTTCAATGACGAAGCAAAACTCGGTAAAGGTGATGAGATGGTTGAAAAGTTGACAGGTCTTATCTCTATCTTCCAACGCCCTGAATTTGACTTTTCAAATAATAAAGCGAGTGGAGACGATATTCTTGGCGATGCTTATGAATATCTTATGCGTAACTTTGCTACAGAAAGCGGTAAAAGTAAAGGTCAGTTCTATACTCCTGCCGAAGTTTCAAGAATCCTCGCTAAAGTTATCGGTATAGACAAAATCGCTTTCAGAACTGAAGGATATAGTGTATATGATCCTGCCTGCGGCTCAGGCTCGTTGCTCATCAAAGCGGCAGATGAAGCTCCAATTGATGTTTCAATTTGGGGACAGGAAAAAGAAGTTACAACTGCCGGTCTTGCAAAGATGAACCTTGTATTGCATAACAAAGCCGATGGCGAAATAAAAGCCGCGAACACATTTTCTGCACCACAGTATTTTGAGGATGAACAAGAAACTATTTTAAAGCGCTTTGACTTTGCCGTAGCCAATCCTCCGTTTTCTCTTAAAAACTGGACAGATGGATTAAAACCTTACGGCAGATTTGAAGGCTATGGAGATAATCCGCCTGAGAAAAATGGTGACTTTGCATGGCTTATGCACATTTTGAAATCACTTAAGTCAACAGGAAAAGCTGCTGTTATTCTTCCACACGGTGTTTTATTTAGAGGTAATGCAGAAGCAACTATCCGTAAAACTATTGTAGACAAGGGCTATATCAAAGGAATTATAGGTTTACCTGCAAACCTTTTTTATGGCACAGGTATACCCGCTTGTATCATAATCATTGACAAATCTGATGCAGACGAGCGTAAGGGTATCTTTATGATTGATGCAAGTCACGATTTTGTGAAGGATGGAAACAAAAACCGTCTGCGTGAGCGGGATATACATAAAATTGTTACTACCTTTAACGAACAGATTACCGATGATCCTAAATATGCGAGATTTGTTCCTAATGACGAGATTAAAGTTAGAAATGAATATAACTTAAATATCCCGAGATATATTGACAGTAGTACAGCAGAAGATTTGCAGGATATTGACGCACATCTTCACGGCGGTATTCCTGCTTGCGATGTTGATTCAATGCAAGATTATTGGGATATATTTAAAAATCTTAAAAACAAGCTTTTCTCTGTTATGCGTGACGGATATTATCAGCTTAATGTGGATAGCGATGATGTACGTAATACTATTTATAACGACGAAGAGTTTTCAAAATATGCAGATAAAATAGATGCCGCTTTTGTAGCATGGCAGAATGATGTTGATGAATCGCTCAGAAATATATCAGGTGATATTGAAGTTAAAAAGTATATTGTATGGCTTGCTGAAAAGTTGACAGAAAAATTTGAAGATATCGAGCTTGTAGATAAGTTTGATGTCTATGAAGTGTTGCTTTCCTATTGGCAGGAAGTTATGGCAGATGATATATTCTTGGTTAAATATGACGGTTATGAAGCAGGTAAAGAAACAGAGAATATTGTAGAAGTAACCGAAAATAAAAAAGGAGAAAAGAAAGAAAAAATCAAAGGCTGGGAAGGTAAACTTATCCCCAAAGCAATCATTGAAAAAGTATATTTTGGGGAAGAACGCAAAAAAATTGACGATGCGCAGGCTATTGTTGATGAAACACAAAGTATTTTAGATGAAATTATAGAAAACGCAGAAGATGATTCAGCAGTTTCAGACATTAATGAAGATGGAAAGATTAAAATAAAAGATGTAAGAGATAAAATTATTGAAATATATCTTTGTGTTACATCGGATGAAATTGTTGCATTAAGCAAACTTGAAAAAAAGATGCCACTTAAGAAAGCGGAATACACAAGTTATATTAAGGCAAATCCTTTGTGTAAGTCGGCTTATACAGACAAGGGAACTGTTACAAAAGCGAGCATAAAACAGGCTGTAATTAATGCAAGAATGAAATGTGAAATCCCTGAAATGTATAGGAATGATTTACTAGCATTAAAGGAAGTCGAGAAATTGCTTGTAAAGATTGCAGAATTTTCTGTACTGATCAAAGATTTGAATACAGCGCTTGATGAGGCAGAAAAAGAAAAATATGCAGATCTTACTATTGTTGAAGTAAAGGAACTTCTTGTAAACCATAAATGGTATTATTCAATCTTCGACGGTATTTCAGCACTTTATTCTACGACCTCTCATAATATGGCAAACAGAATTTCCGAACTTGTCAATCGTTATGAGTCTACTTTGCCGAGCCTTGAAAAAGAGGTAGAAGATTATGAGGCAAAGGTTAAATCTCATTTAGAAAGGATGGGATTTAGTTGGTAAAAGAAGGATATAGAGAAACTGAAATCGGTGTTATTCCGGAAGATTGGGAGTTGTCTCCGGCAAAAAATCTAATGAAAATAGAAACAGGCAGTAGAAATACTGAGCATAAATCAGATAATGGTAAGTATCTGTTTTTTGTACGTTCTCCACAAGTCGAACATATTGACAGTTATCATTATGATTGTGAAGCGGTTTTAACTGCTGGAGATGGTGTTGGTACTGGAAAGATTTTTCACTATGTAAATGGAAAATTCGATGCCCACCAACGTGTTTATATTATGTCACAATTTAAAGACATAAGCGGCAAATTTTTCTATAATTATTTCAAAGAGAATTTTGGAAATGAGGTTGCAAAATACACAGCAAAATCTTCTGTTGATTCTGTAAGAAGAGATATGATTGCAGAAATGCTTATACCGCTTCCTTCTTTGGAAGAACAACAAAAAATTGCTGAAGCACTTTCTGATATGGACAACCTTATTTCTGCTTTTGAAAAGCTGATAGAAAAGAAAAAGGCTATTAAACAAGGTGCTATGCAAGAACTGCTTATAGGCAAAAAACGCTTGCCAAGATTTAGTGGTAAAAAAATTGCAGTTAATCTGAGTGATATTGCTGTTATTAAAGATGGAACTCATGGTACATATAATAGAATAGATAATGGTGTGTATCTGCTAAGTGCAAAAAATATATTCAATAATCGTATGGAAATAACAGATAATGAAAGCATGGTCTCGTTTAATGATTATTTATCTATTGTAGCAAACGGGTTTCCTAAAGAAGACGATATACTTTTAAGCTGTGTTGGAACCATAGGTCGATGTTGTATATATACAGGTGTGCCAAGAGCAGCGTTCCAACGAAGTGTAGCTTTTATACGTAGTAAAAGCATTGATGTTAGATATTTGTTGTGTTTGTTGCAATCAGAAGCTATCCAGAAGCAACTGAAAGAATCTTCCAATGCTAGTGCACAAGGTGGTGTATATTTGAGTGCATTAGAAAATCTGAATATAGAAATTGTTACTGATGCGAATGAACAAAAAGCAATATCTGATATTCTTTTTGATATGGATGCTGAAATAACTGAATTGGAACAAAAACTTGCTAAATTTCAAAAACTTAAGCAAGGTATGATGCAACAACTGTTGACAGGAAAAATAAGGTTGGTTTCAAATGATGATACTGTTTCGGATAAGCCGGAAGTTGATACTTTAAAACCTTCTACTAAAAGACACAATCATCAATTTGATGATGCTGTTGTTATTACCGGAATTGTTGATAAGTTTTATTCTGACAAATATCCTTTAGGCAGAAAGAAAGTTCAGAAGCTTTTATATTTGTTCAGACGTCATCAGAAAGCAGATACTTCTGCGTTTAAGAAAAAGGCTGCAGGTCCATACGCTGATGAGGTCCGTTATAAAGGCGGAGAGCCTATTGCAATCCGTAGTAAATACATCTCAGTTAACAGAGGTTCAAAAGGTTCGTCATTTTCAAAAGGTGAAAAGATTGCCGATGCATTAATTTATTTAGAGAACTGGAATCTTAATGACGACTTAAAATGGCTTTGTGAACAGTTTATGTATACAAAAATAGATAGGCTTGAATTGCTTGCAACAATTGATATGGCAATATGTGATTTGACAGATGCCGGAATAACTGTAACGGTTGATAGCATCAAAAATCTTATAAAATCACATTCAGAATGGAAAGCAAAACTTTCCAAAAGCTATTTCAAAGATAATGATATTGCATGGGCAATCAGAGAATGTAAAAGGTTATTCAACTAATTTATGTGTGAGGTGATTTAAGTGGCAAAAAAAGAAAGAATTAAAGAAGTTGTTAAGGATTTAACGGAATCGTCATTAGAAGTTGGGACATCTTTTGTTGTTGATAATCTTCCGGAATTAGGGACAGAAGTTGCAAAAATCATAGGAAATGATGCCATAAGTACTACTGTTCAAGCGTTGACCGGCGGTGTGCTTGGTGCTGTTGCTCCAGCTTTTTTTGGTATTAAGATGTCTTATCAACAAAAAAGACTTGAACGCAATTTACTTAAGATGATAAATGCAATACAACAATGGCAAGTAGTAATAGAGCAAAGGTTGGATAAATTGGAGCCTGATGTTTCAAAAAAATTCATAGAAGGTCCTTACAGAGATGTTTTGCTCGATAATATTATTTCCGAAAATCAAGAAGAAAAAATACAAGATAATATAAATGGATTTATTAACCTAATGGCTGCCGAAAATCCAAATGATGATATTGTATTTACATTTTTCAATACGTTATCACAAATGAACGAATTGGATATTCGTGTTCTTAAACTTTATCGACCAATGTGGGAAAGTAAGAACGATGAGAGAGAAAATTTTTGGGATGTTATGAAAGATGAGGACATAGACGATTTACAATATAATTTCATTCGAGAAAAACTTTGTAGATTGGGTATGTTAGATAGTAAGAATGAAAAAGTTCGTAATGATAACATTGATGAATTAGGTAATACATTAACTGAGTTTATTAAACAGGCATATTCGAAAAAACCAAAAGTCGTTAATCTACCTAAAATCAAAAAGATAAAAAATTCAGAATCATATTCCATTACGAAGCTTGGTCGACAATATCTGGACTTTATTGATGAACCCAAATAATGAATATATAAGTAAATTTTAACAAGCAAACCAAAGGAGAAAAGAGGCGTGTGGATGTCTAATATTGGTGATAGTGAAAGAAAAACTCAAAACAGAGTTATAGATTTCTTTAAAAACACATTGCACTATACATATATCGGCAATTTATCGGAACAGGAAAACTCGAATATTATCGAGAATAAATTGTCTGAATATTTCAAAGGTCGTGGATATTCCGAGTGGCTTATTAGTGGTGCGATTGATGAATTAAAGAAAACCTCCTTAAATTTACAGCAAGGCTTATATTCTGCGAACAAAGAGGTATATTCTTTGCTTAAATACGGTGCAAAGGTTAAAGAAGATGTGGACAAGCCTGCAAAAACTGTATATTTTATAGATTTCGATGACATTGGCAACAATGATTTTTATATTGCAGAAGAAGTTACGGTTGTAGGCAATAACACAAAGCGCCCTGATTTGGTTGTCTATGTTAATGGCATTGCTTTGGCGGTTATTGAACTTAAAAACAGTAAAGTGTCAGTTGCTAATGGTATCAGACAAAATATAACCAATCAGAAAACTCATTTCATCGAAAAATTCTTTACTACTATGCAGTTTTGCGTTGCAGGAAACGAAAGTGAAGGTATGCGTTACGGCACCCTTCTCACTCCTGAAAAGTATTACCTTGAATGGAAAGAAGATGGATTTAAGGAATTTTCAGATGAATGTGATGAAACTGATTTGCTGATAGCAGAAAAATGCAAAGACATTGAAGGCAAACTGTTTAAAGAACTTTTCTGCTTGTTTTATAAAAAGCGTTTTCTTGACTTGATACATAATTTTGTTATATTTGATAAAGGAATCAAAAAAGTATGCCGATACAATCAGTATTATGCCATTAAAAGAGCTCAAAAAAGATTGACCGATAAAAATCGAGGCGGCATCATTTGGCATACACAAGGAAGCGGAAAATCTCTTTCTATGGTTTGGCTTTCAAAATGGATTCTTGCCAACAACCCAAATGCAAGAGTGCTTGTCATAACCGACCGTGAAGAACTTGATGAACAGATAGAGAAAATATATATCGGCGTAGATGTTAAGGTTGTTCGCACAAAAAGCGGAAAAGACCTTATTGAAAGGCTAAATTCTTTTGAGGATAGGCTTATTTGCTCGCTTATTCACAAGTTTGGAAAACGAGGCGGAGAAATCAAAGATGCTGACTATGATAAATATGTTGAAGAGTTATATGCTTCGCTTCCAAAGGATTTTTCGGTTAAGGGTGATGTAATTGTTTTTGTGGATGAATGCCACAGAACGCAGTCAGGCAAGCTTCATAAAGCGATGAAAACAATTTTGCCGAACAGCATATTTATCGGTTTTACCGGAACACCGCTTTTGAAAAATGATAAAAAGACAAGTCTTGAAATTTTTGGTGGATATATTCATACATACAAGTTTGACGAAGCTGTTCGCGACGGCGTTGTTCTTGACTTGAGATATGAAGCAAGAGATATACCGCAGGATATAACATCTCAAGAAAAAATTGATGCTTGGTTTGAAGTAAAAACAACAGGGCTCACCCCTCGCGCAAAAGCAAAACTTAAATCCAAATGGGCAAATATGCAAAAGGTGTTTACTTCAAAATCAAGACTTGAAAAAATTGCAAATGATATTATATTTGATTTTGGTACAAAAGCATGTCTTATGGATGGTAACGGAAATGCAATTTTAGTTGCAGGCTCTGTTTATTCAGCGTGTCAATATTATGATGTATTTCAGAATAAAGGCTTCAAAAAATGTGCAATTATTTCATCGTATGTACCGCAAACCGGAGATTTAAGAACAGAAGCGGTTAGTGATGAAGAAGAAACAGAAGTTTTCACCAAATACGAAATTTACAATAAAATGCTCAGGGGCCAAACAGTTGAAGATTTTGAAACAGAGGCAAAACGTAAATTTATAAAAGAGCCTAACAATATGAAGCTCTTAATAGTTGTTGACAAGCTTCTTACAGGTTTTGATGCACCGCCTTGTACTTACCTTTACATAGATAAGGCTATGCACGACCACGGATTATTCCAAGCAATATGCAGAGTTAATCGTCTTGATGGTGATAGTAAAGAATTTGGTTATATTGTTGACTACAAGGAACTTTTTGGTGATTTAGCTGATGCGCTGAACAAATACACCGCAGGTGCGTTTGAAAATTACGATGCCGAAGATGTTGAAGGATTATTGAAAGATAGAAATGAAGAAGCTAAAAAGCACTTCCTAACTATGTTAGATGAGCTGGAGGAACTTTGCGAAGGTGTTGAAGAACCCAAAGAAGAAATAAACTATATAAGATATTTCTGTGGTGAAAATGGTATTGATTTAGAAAACGACGAAACTTTTGCTCGGAGTCGTGAAAAGTTATATCGTTTGGTTAATAAGCTTGTTCGTGCATTTGCGGAATTTAAACCGATAATGGCTGAAATGGGATATTCTTCGGCCGAACAACAGAGATTTGAAAATAGAGTCACATTCTTTATTGAATTGAGCGAAACCATAGGTCGGGCAAGCGGAGATTTCATTGACCTAAAACAGTATGAACCGGGTATGCGTTATCTTATTGATAACTATATTATTGCTTTTGATGCTGAAAAAATAGGTGTTTTAGATGATTTCACATTGCTTGATTTCATTCTGAAAAATGAAGAAAAATTAAAGGATGGAACTGATGGAGAAAAAGATAGTGCTGCGGAAGCTATCGAAAACAATATTCGCCGGCAAGTTGTTGAAAAAGTTGTAATCAATCCTGCATATTATTCAAAAATGTCGCAAATATTAGAACAATTGATTCTTGAAAGAAAAAAGAAGGTTATTTCATACAAAGAATTGATTGAACGATATATTGAACTTGCCAAGAATGTTTCGGAACCGCAAAACAATGATAAATATCCTGAAACCGTGCGTTCAAGCGCTGCAACGAGAGCATTCTATGATAACTGTGGCGAAGATGAGGAATTGGCAATCAAGCTTCATAATGCCGTTCTTACTTCAAAACTGGAAGGTTTCAGAAACAATCCCGTTAAGGAAAAGAAAATCAAAAAGGCTATATTTAAGCTTTTGAATGATCCTGAAGAAGTCGAAAGAATTTATAAGTTGATTGTAGAACAAGAGGAATATTAATGCATACAAAAATAAACGGAATACCCATTGAAATTATAAAAAAGAATATAAAAAATATGCATTTGTATGTGCAACCGCCCAATGGCAAGGTTCAGGTGTCTGCACCTAAACATTTATCTGATGAAAGCATTTTTATGTTTGTTCGGACAAAGATTGGTTGGATAAGAAAACAACAGGAGAAGTTTAAAAATCAACCTCGTCAAACAGAACGACAGTATGTTTCGGGAGAATCTTTCTATGTTTTAGGCAAGCAATATTATTTGCAGGTGGAATATAGCTACAAGGGTAATTCTCTCGTTCTATCCGGTGATAAGGCGATTCTCACTGTAAGAAAGGAAAGCACATCAAAACAGCGTGAAGCTTTTGTTCGTGAATGGTATCGACAAATACTGAAAGCAGAAATAGAAAAATATTTGCCAAAATGGGAAAAGAAAACAGGGCTATATTGTGACAGTTGGCAGACGAAGTATATGACTACTCGCTGGGGAACATGTAATACCAGTACAAAGAAAATATGGTTTAATCTTCAATTAGCGAAGAAACCGGTAGAGTGTATTGAATATATTATTCTTCACGAACTTGCTCATTTAAAAGTGAAGAATCACGGAAATGATTTTGTTGCTATCTTGGATAGCCATATGCCTTATTGGAGAGAAACAAAAAAGAAACTTAATGAGCAGATACTTGATTACATGGAGACTTCAACGACCGAGGTGTAGGTAATAAAATACAAGGCGGCGGGAAAATGATAAAAATATAGTTGTTAATATCTTGTCTCCCCAAAAAATTAAAGGAAGATATTACAAATAAAAGCATTGGTAACAATCTACATTTTAATGACAATGGAGATGTTGTTATTAACTGCCACCATGCTTATGTCTATAACGAAAGATTAGCCACTTTGTCGGAGAATGATATAACAGAGAATTTGTCACATGGTGTTCTAAAGATAACGAAATAAAAATTTGAACAACAGTGATTTACCAATCATCTAAATTCCTTGAACCAAGCTGGAAAAGTTCAAAGATGATTTCACCGCTATAGCATTTTCCGCGTTTCACGCAGGCGGTTTTGCCGCATTCTTACAACTTACCGATTTTTCATTTTCTCAAAATCGGCAGGTTGTCTTTTTTGTCTTTTTGAGCATTTGTATATACAAGTTCAAGGGTCTGTAACTGCGAAAAAACACGGGGGTGATTCCAAAGAGGGCGTCACTCTCTTTGGTTCGGGGTAATCCAAAAGGGGCGAAAGCTGCCCTGTTGGTCAGGTTTTCCAAAAGGACAGACAGTCCTGTTGGCAGAGGTATCCAAAGGGGACAGCGTTCCCGTTAGCACACGATTTTACTCTGTAAAGTCTAGTGTGTTATACCTTTGCTTCCGGCTGATGCCGGAAAGGGTTCGTTTGCGGCATCTGCGGTGCGTGGGCAGACTGCGGCAGACGGACACTTTCGGGCGGCAGTAGGACGGGCGGATTTTGTGACAGCGGTGCTACATAAATGCCGAATTTTTGAGTAACAAATCCGCCTGACCGGAAAAGGAAGCAAAGGTATATACAGTCCTCCGCAGGAGAAACCGCTTTCACAAAAACATCATTTTTCGCATTTTACTAAGCGCAGCCTTTTCAACAGATTTTGCTCTGCTCTCGCTAAGCGAAAAATGAAAAGCAGTATCAGCAATGGAATGTTCGCGCCCATCCTCAAAGCCGAAGCGATAAAGCAGATATGTACGCTCGCGGGCTTCTATGCTTTGCAATGCCATATACATTTCCCGAATTTGTTCTTTCTGTAATGCTATCTGTTCCGGTGTTTTTGAATAAAGTCCAGATGTCAGCTCTGACCATAAGCGCTGTTCTTCACTTTCAATATATCCATCCAAACTATCAGTTTCAACCAAAGTGGAAGAAATATTTTTGCGAACTAAATCCGTCATTGCGTTTTGTATTGCGTGCTTTGCATAAGTGAGAAAAGTTACGCCGGAATGTTCATCATACTTATTAATGCATTTCCAGATTGCAATCTGTCCTCCCTGAACCAAATCATCAAATTCAACTGAATCTCTATATTGTGAAGATACCTCTTTCGCAATCGTCTTGATAAATCCAATGTTGTTATTTATCAAGATTTCAACAGCGCGATTATCTCCGGTTTTAGCCAGACGGCAAAGCTCCTCATTAGTCAGATTAAGATTTTTCATCTTCATCACCGCCTACCGCCAGCAAAACCTGTTTTTGGAAACATTTCCGCGTTTCTTTCGTATTGCCGCATATATTTATAACAGTGTTTTTAACCGCTTGCCATATATCTTTGAATGTGATTTTGTATTTTCGTATATTCTGTCCTTTGGTTAGTTCCGCAAACATATTTGCTGTGATTTCTTTTGTAAGTTGTTTGGCTTTATCAATTGTTGTGCCTGTCTCTGTTTTTATTTCTTTTACCGCCGTCATAAATTGTTTTTGAATTGCGGACACATCGGCTTGATAAATCGGTGTTTTCAAAGATTTTATATCATGGACAACCTGTGCATTTCCTGAAACCATTTCAGCAATAGAATCATAAATCTGATTTTGCGCCGCAAATCCGACTGCCAGTTCTTCGTTTAAATACCGTGAAATCAAATATGTAGATTCGGCGAAATGCGGATTTGTCAGTAGCAAATTCAAAACCTTCGTATTGACTTTGCCTGTGTAGAGATTTTTTGCGGCTGCAACTGACAACCCAAGCTCTGATATGTCATAGTTTTTGCGGTCGGGCTCATCGACTACTCCGAGTAAAAAGTCGGTTGATACATTAAATGTTTTTGCAATTCGTGTAATGTTTTCGTCACTAAACTTATCGGTCTTGCCGCTTATAAATCGGCTCAATGTGCTTTCGGCGACATCAATACACTTGGAAAGCTCTGCCTGTGTCATTTTTTCTCGCTTCATCAAATCCTGCAAGCGTTCTCTGGTGTTACCGGGTAAGTAGTTTTGTTGTTTCATTTTCATCATTCCTTTCAGTGTTTTGCGGCAATTTTACGGAAAATAAAAAGCGCCACACATACAAAAAAAGATAGAGTCATCACTATCATTCTTTAATATGTATGACGCTTGGTGTCACGTCTCCAAAAAATTATATATTAATTGCGTTATTCGACTATAAACATATTATAACACATTTCCTGTGAGCATGTCAAGCGATTTAAATATGTTACCCATGGGTCAGTAAATAAATGTACACCTCTACTGCTTTTAGTCCTAAAATTGCATTTTTGCAAGATTTCGGGGCGATTTTTTATTTTCTTGCAAATATGCCTAATTTTTTAGTCTAACGCGATTTCCTCCGTATAGTATAGCGACAATAAAAATTTGTCGGACAAAAAAGAGAGGAGGAAACACAATGACAATTTTTGAAAAAGTCAAAGCCTCGGTTATGCTCAAAGATGCAGCCGAATACTACGGTATAAAGCTTTCGAGCAACAATATGACATGCTGTCCGTTTCATAATGACCGACATCCTAGCATGAAGTTAAACGACGGTTACTTTTACTGTTTCGGCTGTGGTGAAACAGGTGATGTTGTTGATTTCGTGAGTAAGCTGTTTGGTATAAAACTGTTTGAAGCGGCGCAGCGATTAGCCGCCGACTTTGGGATTGATACAGACAGTCCCATTGCCGAGCCGCCTGCCAAGGTAAAGCACCCCAAAATAAAGGCTTTCCGTGAGGATGAGTTGTACTGCTTTCGGGTGCTGTGCGATTATCTTCATATTTTAGAGAATTGGAAGATAAGCTACGCACCAAAAACACTCGATGATGAGCTTGATGACAGGTTTGTTGAAGCCTGTCAAATGCTCAATTACATCGAATATTTGGTGGATTACTTAACGGTCGCAGAGCTTGAAGATAAGCTGATAGCTGTGCAGGAGCTTCTTGTCGACGGCAAAATGACGGAATTGGAGGAACGAGTTACTCGAATACGAAAGGAGGAAACATAATGAGCGATATTCAAGAGAGAATGGATGAGTTCGGGGTGATATGGTTTGACGGAAAGAAAATTGATGAAGCCACCTTTTGTGCAGAGTTTATTAAAGACTTCCCAATGCTCTGTATAAACGATACCTTTTTCACTGTTAACGGCATGATTCGCGATGAGAGCCGAATGCGGCAGGAGATATACAACCGCATTAAGCCGTACATCACGACAGGCATTTCCAAAAAGGTCGGCAACCTTGTTGACGTGCTAAAGCTCGAATGTACGGCGTGGTCGATACCGATTTATCTTGACCGTATTCACGTTAAAAACGGCACATATTTTCTTGACGGCACATTTACGGATAAAAAAGATTTTTGCCGAAATCGATTACCCGTAGCATATAATCCGGACGCTTCGAAGCCTGAAACATGGCTTCGTTTTTTATCGGCGTTGCTTAGTGAGGAGGATATTCCGACCTTGCAGGAATTCATGGGCTACTGCCTTATCCCATCAACCAAGGGACAAAAAATGCTTATCATCACCGGCAAGGGCGGCGAGGGCAAGAGCCGAATCGGTGTTGTTTTGAGGGCATTACTCGGCACAAATATGAGCACAGGCAGCATTGTCAAAATCGAAACAAGTCCATTTGCAAGAGCGGATTTGGAGCATGAGCTTGTCCTGCTTGACGATGATATGAAGCTTGAAGCATTGCCGCAGACGAACAACATAAAAGCGATAATCACCGCAGAATTGCCAATGGATTTGGAGAAAAAAGGCAAGCAGAGCTATCAGGGTGATATGTATGTACGATTTCTGGCGTTGGGGAATGGGACACTGCAATCGCTCTATGACCGCAGTATAGGCTTTTTCCGCAGACAGATAATCCTAACAGCCAAGGAGAAATCTCCCGACAGGCGTGACGATCCCTTTATCGCTGACAAGATGTGCCGTGAAGCCGAAGGAATATTTTTGTGGGTGCTTGAGGGACTGCACCGTTTGATACAAAACGATTACAAATTCACCGTAAGTGAAGCTGCACAGGCGAATATGGAAGCAGCTGTTACGGACGGCAACAATGTAATTGAATTTCTCACGTCAGAGGGATATGTCGAATTTAATCCCGACAGCATGGTAAGCTCAAAGAATCTGTACGCCGTATACAAGCTGTGGTGCGAGGACAACGCTCTCGCGCCGTTGGCACAAAAGAGCTTTTGCTCGTATCTGAAACAGAATGAAAACAGTTACCGTATCAGATACACCAACAAAGTGAATATCGGCAGAGATAAGTATGTTAGAGGATTTGTGGGTATGGCGATACTTCAGAGACCGTTTTTATAACTAAAAGCAAGATGTCCCCCGCCTCTATAGGCGGCGGGGTTCACTTACTTTTTTCAGTGGGAGTTACAATCTCCCACTGAAATGTTGAATGACGGGGCAAAGCCCCTTATTGAAAACCGGAACAACTCAAAAATACACGTACCAAGCGTACAGATGTACTGCTTGGTACGCAAGTACGCACAGTACGCGCATTTTGAGGTCACTACCGGAATTTTTTTAGGAGGGAGCACGATGAAATCACAATACGGAATATTAAGATTTGCAAAATATAAAGGCCCGGAAATCGGTCATATAGAATCACACAATGAGCGTAAAAAAGAAAAATACGCAAGTAATCCTGATGTGAACATGAGCAAGAGTAAATACAATCTGCATTTGATTAAACCAAAGCGTAAATATAGAGCGGAAGCTGAAAGACAAATATCCGCAGCGGGCTGCCGTACCCGTTCCGACAGCGTAAGAGTTGTTGAAGCTTTAATTACGGCAAGCCCGGAGTTTTTCAAGGGCAAGAAACGAGCCGAGATAAAAGAGTATTTCAGCTACGCACTTGAATTTATAAAGGCACATCAAAATGAAAACACAATAATATCCGCCGTGGTGCATATGGATGAGAAAACGCCTCATATGCACCTTTGTTTTATCCCGATTACGGAGGATGGTAGACTGTCAGCAAAGGATATTGTAGGGAACAAGAAAAAGCTGACATGGTGGCAGGATGAGTTTTGGAAGCATATGGTTAAGAAATATCCGGAATTGGAGCGCGGTGAAAGCGTGTCAAAGACCGGACGCGATCATATTCCGCCGAGATTGTTCAAGGAAATGGCGCATTTGAACAAACAGCGCGAGAAATTAGAAACGCTTATCGGAGGTATAAATCCGCTGAACAAAAAGCACGACTTGATGAAATTTCGAACGTTCTTGACGAATTCCTCCCTGCTGCTGAGAAAATGCACAGAGATTTAAAGCGATACCGTACAGCATTTAAGGAACTGGAAGCCGAGAATACAGCTCTTACAAAGAAGAACAGAGAACTTACTGATAAATCAAAGGAAAGCCTTTTGAAGAAGCTCGAAATTTCACAGCTTGAGAGAGATTATGCGGAGGCGATAGAATTTATCAAGCATATTCCGTCGGAGGTGCTGTCAGAATACGAAGATATACACAGACCTAAAACAACAGAACAATCGAGGTGATAATATATGGGATATGCACGTAAAGATGTTGAAAAAACGAAACAGATTGCCAAGAAGTTTGTGCGCTATTCCGAAGGTGCGCAAAGATATAGCTTAGGGCTGACAAAGTTTCAGGAATTGGCGAAGGAGGCCAAAGCAGTTTACAAAATCGACAAGGTTGCATTGGTAAATTGCGAAATATTTGAAAAATATCTTGAAACATTCCGTGAATGTTAAAAAGATTGAAACATCTCTCGGTTTGGGAGCCGCATACATAGATTCTTTGCGCAAAGATTATGAACTATGAAATATTTTTATGAAGGACTCAAAAAGGCATTGACTTTTTGTCATACAGAATGTATAATATGTTTATGGGAGGCATAAAAGCTATGGCGAAGATGGGTAGACAGAAATCGGATAATACAAAAAAGAAAATATTGAGCATTCGCGTAGAGGACTCCCTATACAAGCGTATATGCGATTATGCCGAACAAAACAATTTAACATTGACAGAGGTTGTCTTAGAAAGTTTGGAGAGGTTATTCGAAAAATCCAAGAAATGAGTCCTTCTTTACAAAAAGGAGGAATTAAAATGGCTAAGACAAGAAAAGATTTGCGGGGCAGAACCCTGCACAAAGGAGAAATACAAAGAAGCTCCGATAATCGGTATGCGTATTCATACAAAGATCCGCTCGGACGGCGCAAGTACATCTATGCAAACGACCTTGTAACACTCAGAGAGAAGGAAAAACGGCTTTTAAAGGATCAGCTTGACGGATTGGATATTTATGTTGCCGGAAAGGCGACTGTAAATTTCGTGTTTGACCGATACATGAGTATAAAAACAAATCTTAGGGAAACGACCAGAAGTAATTATTTGTATATGTATGACCGCTTTATCCGAAACACATTTGGAGAGAGAAAAATCGCGGACATTAAATATTCGGATGTATTTCAGTTTTATAACCACTTGATAGAAAAAGAGGATATACAGATAAATACACTCGAAACTATACACACGCTTCTGCATCCGACATTTCAGCTTGCGGTTCGTGATGAGATTGTCCGTAAAAATCCATCGGACGGCATCATGGCGGAGATTAAGAAAAAATCCGACAAGACAACAGGTATGCGCCATGCTCTTACGATTGAACAGCAACGCGCATTTATGGGTCATATCGCCAATCATCCGATATATTTTCATTGGTGGCCGATGTTCGCAATACTTTTTGGAACAGGGTGCCGTATCGGCGAGGCATTGGGACTTAGATGGGACGATTTGGACTTTGATAAAGGCGTTATAAGTATCAATCACAGTGTTGTATATTATCCTGTGGGTGAAAGCAGAACATCAACTCTTCATGTGTCAAAGGTGAAAACGGATGATGGTGTTCGCACAATACCGATGCTCGACTCTGTAAGAGATGCATTTAAGATGATTGACGAGGAACAAAAGGAAACAGGCAGAAACGAAACAGTGCTTGACGGTATGACAGGATTTATTTTTAAAAACCGTTTTGGTAATGTTCCAAATCCTCAGTCTGTGAACCGTGCAATTAAGATGATTATTTCGGAGTATAACTCAATTGAGGAAGTTGACGCGAAGAAAGAAAAACGTGAACCTCTAATACTGCCTGACTTCTCGGCGCATCATTTGAGGCATACTTTCGCTACAAGGCTTTGCGAGAATGAAAGTAATTTAAAGGTTATCCAATCGGTTATGGGGCATAAGGATATTCAAACTACTATGAATATTTATGCCGAAGCAACCGAGGATAAGAAACATGAATCATTTGAACGATTGGCTGCAAAAATGGACGTATTTTAAGAAGGGCTTAACGGGTTCTTCGCCTGACAGCAAAATCTTCAAAAAACAGCAAATTGACATCAAATATACGGTGATAACGAATTATCACAAAGAATGATGAATTATTGAATTCGGGCAAAAAATCAATAATGAAGCGTTACGAAGAATAACGAATAACATTTAAAAGTATTCCCCACAATGAAGCCGTTGGATAAATAAATGGCTTAAAGAAACTATAAGCAGAGTGAAGTTTAACATATCACTCTGCTTTTTTGTACACAAATTTCAGAAACAATCGGTGAAAATATTGATCAAAAATTATTGTGGTTAGTTGTAAATTGTGATATAATGAACCCGGTGACAGACAGTATAAGCGTCAACGGCAAATAACTCATGATCCGTTTATTGCTAAGTTTTGCCGGTAGATATGAATTGGAATTTTGGGAGAATCGGGATGATTTGTAAAATAAGAAAATGGAAGTTATCGGACGCGGCAGATTTAGCGGCGATTATATCCAACAAAAAAGTTCAGGACAATCTTCGGGACGGTATACCGTATCCTTACATAGAGCAAGACGGAGCTGATTTTATTTCCGCTATGCTTTCCTCTGATAAAAACGAAACATTTGCCTTTGCTGTTACGGCAGGTGAAAAGGTAATCGGCAGCATTGCTGTTTACCGTCAGGGAAATATACATAGACAGACCGCCGAGCTGGGATATTATCTTGCGGAAGAATACTGGGGCAAAGGAATTATGACCGATGCTATAAAACAAATTTGCCGGCATGTTTTTCAAAACAGCGATATTATCCGCATTTATGCGGAGCCCTTTGCCCACAACGAGGCGTCTTGCAGAGTTCTTGAAAAAGCAGGCTTTAAGTATGAGGGAACCTTGAGAAGTAATGCCGTAAAAAACGGGAAAGTTGTTGATATGAAAATGTATTCTATACTGAAAAAAGAAATGTAACTTGGTTGGTGCCCTGCGCTTCAGCGGAGGGAGCCGGGCGGACAAGTTATCCGCTACGGTGTGCACGAGCAATCCCGCAATAGATGCGGCAATCAATATCGGCGCAAGAAAGGCGCAGGCGGCAAATATTGATTATAAGGTGCAGATTATAGGAGACGCAGCTATAGGTATTGAAGCGGCTGACGATGTATTTTATCTTGACACTGTGCTGTATGGCAGCAAAAAGGTTCGCGTATGATGTTGTCCGGGAAGTAGAAGTGTCGTATAGGAAGAAGTATTGATTTTGATTAATAAAATATGCTAATATCTGAGCAGGAGAGATTTTCTTGCGGCTTGGGTGTTAGCATTTTTTATGTTTTATACCAATTGTGCAAACAAACCGTCTGTTTACGCTAGACAATTTGACGATTTGGAGCTACGCCCCCTGTGTAAGCGATTATTCTACCTTATATTTTGATAAAGGCTTTGGCGACTTTGCCGCCGCATCGTCGCACTATGCCTTTTCCGCTCGACTTGCCTGTTCGGCAAGGCTTCGCTTTTACAGGCATGTGCTTCTCATTCCCAAAAAGTCTTTCGACTTTTCGGGAGCCCTGTCTGCCCTGCGCTTGGGGAGGTCGGGCTGTGACCCCGCTTCTTTGAAGTGGGACGGCTCACATTATTCCAGTTTGCACAAAGTATGCAACGTCAATAACGTTCCTAAGTTGTTGCTTACAGAGTGCAACAGGGCGGGCGACAGGTACACCAATGTGAGTATATAAAATAACAGGGATTATAATTTAAGCCGTTTCGTTGAAATTTTATGGTAATGTTACCATTGGTTTTCAATAAAGTGGGTTCCGCTTGTTGTTTCAGCTGCCGGGGCTATGTTCCTGTAAATGCGGGCACAACGCTGCCAACCTTAAATTTAAAAAAGGGATTGACATATTTAATACAATGTGTTACCATGATAATGACCTATAAAGAGTGACGTTAGGGACAGCCCCTGTGAGCGTCCGGCAACCTGCCATGAGGCAAGGTGCCAAAGGCTGATTCGATGGGTGTTATTTAGGCTGCAAGCACTCATCGAGACGATGGGTGCTTTTTTGATGTCTCTTTTTAGGTTTAGAACTTCACAAGGAGGCATTTTTATGTCAGAAAGAAATTTAAGGGAATTGAGAAGCAGGCTAAACGGGAAGATTTATGTTTACCTAAAGGACAGCAAAACCGCCATGAGGTTCCTGATTGACGCTGAGAACGAGGGCTACAGTCTCGGCGGCAGGAAGCCAACGGAGTGTGAAACCGACGACATTATTGCATTGGGGAAAGAGCGGCTTTCCTATGTGGGCTTTACAGGCAGAGTGGCTTTTCAGTGCGGTGGCGGAGGTGAGCTTGAAAACGAACCTCACAGGATTGATTATGATAAATACAAAAAAGGCGAGGCGGACTATTACTATCGGGAGGAGGAGTTCGGAACCGCAAAATTCAAATCCGAATTTCACGGCGTGTTGGAGATTATAGGCTCAAATAGGGGGCAAGCTCAAAGGTTCCTTGAACTTAAAAGAAAGGACGCAGAAAGCTGCGGGGTAGAGGAGGAAATAATCGCAGCGGCAAGAGAAAAATACGGTGTTTTAGTTGTAGACGAGGAGTGAAAAACACTTGCAAAATTTTGAGCCGCGAAGTCGTTTTTTGATTTCCGTATTGACTTTTTTCTCAATTCGTGGTACAACTTTTGATATAGAAAATCAAAATTACGGGAGTTGTATTTATGGAGCTTCGCAGAGCAAATAAAAACGATTACAGGTTAATAAAGAAATTATATATATCCGCGTTTCCGAGAGATGAGCGCGCCCCGTTCTTTATGCTGAAAAAGCGGGCGTTTCAGGGTAAGGCGGAAATGCTGGCGGCTGAAGAAAACGGCGAATTTATAGGCTTTGCCTATGCCATCACATACAGGGATATGGTATACGTTTTTTATCTTGCCGTGGCTAAGGGTAAACGCGGCCAGGGATACGGCGGGAAGATACTCGGTCTGCTGAAAAAGCACTTTGAGGGAAAGGCTCTGTTTCTTGCAAGGGAGCAGCTTGACGATAAGGCGGAGAACATTCGGGAGAGGATTAACAGGCGTAATTTCTATCTTGCTAACGGATTTAAGGACTTGCCCTATCGAATCAGAGAGGCGACCGTTATATATGATCTGATGAGCACCGATGAAGAAATCAATATAAAAGACTATAACATTCTTATTAAGGATTGGGCGGGGCCCGTCCTGTCAAGACTTGTCAAACTGGAAGTCCTTGAAGGTTAATATAATAGGGACCCAAGCATGAAAGGGGAATGAAGTTATGGATAAAAAAGTCGGCCGGAAATGGTTTGATTTCCTATGCTACATAAGTATACCCGCCTCTATTTTAATATTCGGGCTTATAACGTTAGTGCTTTTAATGCAGGTAATCACAGATTTTAGCTTCGGAATATTATTCAGTTAAATGTTAATGCGATTGAAAATGTCCCCCGCATATCACATATTGAGCGGAGGACGTTTTGCGTTTAGTTATTTTTCGGCTGCGGCCTTGCCGAGGGCGTTGCAGCTTGCGGTTACCTCGTCGTCAGGCGTTTCGTTGGCAATAACGCTTTCGCATATTAAGGCTGCGCCGGCAGCGTTTACTCGTTCCTCCCAGGAACGCATCCACTCGCCGTCACCCCATCCGTATGAACCGAAAAGAGCAACGTTCTTGCCGGACAGCTTGCCCTCCAGCTCTGTAAAGAACGGTTCAAATTCACTTTCTTCAAGAACCTCAGCGCCCATGGCGGGGCAGCCCAGTATAAGCGTGTCATATTCCGCCGCCTCATCTGCCCTTATCTCGGAAACATTGAAAAGCTTTGTTTCGCTGTTCACTTCCTTTGCTCCGTCCAATACCGCCATAGCCATGGCTTCGGTATTTCCTGTGCCGCTCCAAAATACAATTGCTGTTTTACTCATTGTGTAAAAACCTCCTTAAAAATTTTATGTAAATTATTTATTTTTTGCGGTGATAATCTGTACGTGCGCGCCTGAATACTCGGCGGCGAAGCCGACTGCCGATACAGCAAGCATTACCGCCGCAACGCCTGCCGAAATGATTTTGTTTCCTTTCATGTGAAACCTCCTTGCTGATAGGTTAGTCCTAACTAACCTAAGCCGTAAAATATATTCCTTGCCTTTAGGGGGCTCCGATTTAAAGCAAGGAACAAGAAGGTTAGTCATAACTAACTCGAATTCAAAATAATAACGCCGTTACGGCTCAAGAACAAGTGTACACAAAAAAATATATGTTGTCAATATGTTTTTTAAAAATTTTCCAAAAAAGTTGTGGGTTAATAAGGTCACGATATCCGGTGCGGGTGCGTCCCGCCGCCCAAGAGGCGGGGGACGCGCGGCTTACTTTATAAATTCAATATTAATATCGCCGTTATTGTTGGAAACGTTCAGCGTTTTCTCTCCGCTGTCCTTGCGGGCGGGCAAATTGCTTTCGCCCTTTTTGACTTCCGAGGTGATTGAAAAATCGTCATAGCCGCCTGTGACGGTTCCGAAAATATCCCCGTTTTTGCCGTTTAGATGCAGGGCTTTTCCCACGTCTAATTTTTCAAAGCTTATGTCTCCGCCGTTTGAGGTAATGTTGACGCCGCCCGTCACAGTTAATGCCGCAAGATTAATATCTTCGTTTGTTGTGGAGAGGGTCAGATTGCATAGAAGCGCATTCGGTATCTGCACTGTAATTTTTCGGTTTTCAGCCGAGATCTTTCCGCCCACATAATCTGTCCATTCCTTGTCGCTTGCGCTTGTCATTGTAAGGGCGTTATCGTCTGAAACCTCAATGCTATAGCTTTCCTTGTCGCTTTCAAAATAGGTGATATGGATTTTGTTGTCCTCGGACAGAGACACCTCAATTTCCCTGTCGCGTACGTCAATGGATAAAGCTTTAATTTCCGCTATATCGGCTTCATATTCCTGTTGAGTAAAAGTTTGGCTGTTGTCGGAGCAGCCTGCCAAAACCAAGCTGCCCAGAACGAGACATAAAATCAGTGAGATTATTTTTTTCATAGTAATTCCTCCATAGTTTAGTAATTAAATTTAAATCAATGCTTTTAAGCAGTTCATTTGCTGCACCTATCAGTCGCTTCTCGGTTCCCTCCTTTTGCTTTTGACATAGTATTGAGTAATATTAAAATTTTGCTTTTATACTATACCCATGTAATTTTATTTATATTTGATAATATAGTCTATAGCCTAGCCCAGTTCCGCCCGCCAGACCCGGGCGGAGTCGGCTTTCCCCTTCGGGGAAACCGAATGGGGCGTTGCCCCAAACCCCTATATATACAATTTCGCTACCTTATAATTTTGATAAAGGCTTTGGCAACATTGCGCCCCATCGTTGCAATATGCCCTTGTTACGCGCCTTGTCTGTACTACAAGGCTGCGCTTTTACGGGCATTTGCTCCTTCTTCCCAAAAAATCTTCGATTTTTCGAGAGTCCTGCCCGTCCTGTGCGCTTGGGGAGGAGGGCGGCAAGCGCAACGGGACGGGCGAATAGTTTCAAAGGCAAAGCCTTTATCAAAATAGACGAGTTCAGATATACAGAGTTTTAAGTATTACATAGTAATAGGTCTTGATTTCCCCAATTCCCTGTGCTAAAATATATTATAAACCTTTGTGTTACACAAAAGTCAAGGGGTGAAAATAAAAATGGAGAAATTTTTTTCGGTGGGGGAGGCGGCAAGGGCTGCCCAAACCACAAGCGAAACTCTGCGGCATTACGACCGTATCGGTTTGGTTAAGCCGAGCAAAAAGGATGAATGGACGAATTACCGCTACTATTCCGAGGCGGATATTGTGCGCCTGAACACGGTGCGGGCTTTGCAGCTTATGGGTTTGCCGCTGCGGGAAATAAAAGAGGTTCTGGAATATGACGACCTGGAAAAAATCGTGGAGTTTTTGGAGCGGGCAGAGAAAAAGGCAGATGAAAAAATTGCGGCTCTGAAATACGGCAAGTCAAAAATCCTGTTGGCTAAAGCCGACTATGAAAGAAAATTACAGATGCGCAGGAGCGCAGGCGGAACTGCGGTTAAGAATATTCCCGAGCGGGTTATATTGCTGTCCGACACACTGGAAGCCCCCACGGTTGACAATTTGTGGAACTATCTCAGTCATTTTTACGATAAAATACCTCCTGCCCTCAAGGAGCAGTTTTCCTTTGAGGACTTGGCGGGGATATACACCGAAAACGGGGCGTCAAAACTTTTTGCGGTCTGCACAAGCTACGGGGAGACAGAAGGACTGAAAATATTGCCCAAGGGGAAGTACTTGTGGGCAAGCTGCAACGAGGAAAACAGAGAAAGCGCTCTTAAGGACTTGATTTATAAGGCAAAAACCGAATACGGAGTTGAACCAAGGTTCGCGGTGCAGCTCGTCATTGTGTCGGGCATTCTCCAGTGGGATTATGAGATACAGATATATATCGGCGAATAAATTAATGTTAATAAGGGGTGAGTATTATGATCACGGTAACTGCAACAGAGCTCAAATATAATTTCGACAATTATCTGCAAATGGTGCAAGCGGGTGAAGAAATTATTATTTTGCGCGACGGCAAGGAAATGGCAAGACTTATTTCCCGTGATAAAAGCGTTTCTTTTTTGACAGATTCACTTTTGGACGTTCTGAAAAACGATTATGATGATAAGGCTGTACGCGCAGAAAGATCGGCAAAATATGAAATTTGACAAGCGTATCAGATGTGTGATATAGTGCTTGCGGAGGTGTGACAAATGAAGAAGTTTAGGATAATGATATTGTTTATGATTGCTGCTGTGATGTTGAGCGGGTGCGGAAGCGTTGGGACAAACGAGGCGGCAAAGGCTCCGGCAGAGACTGCAATCAGCCCTGCGGAGGAAGCATTGTCATCAATGAGCCTATACGAAAAGGTTTGGCAGATGTTTATGATAGCTCCGGAGGATATTGTGAGCACGGAGGCTGTTACAGCGGCGGACGAGGAGCTTAAAGCCGCCCTTGAGAAATACCCGGTCGGGGGAGTGATTTTGTTCAGCAAGAATATTGAGACGCGGGAGCAAACCGTCAGTCTCATACGGGACATGCAGGAGCTTAGCCAAACACCTATGTTTATCGGCGTAGACGAGGAGGGCGGCCGTGTTTCAAGACTGGGCGGCGCAGATGTGGGTGTTACAAAATTCCCGCCTATGGGCGAGATTGGCGCAGGGGGAGACCCGAGCAAGGCGTTTGAGGTCGGAGAGACCCTGGGAAGGGAGCTGCGGCAAATGGGCTTTAACGTTGACTTTGCGCCTGTTGCCGACACTATAATCGTATCTGATAACGAGGACATCAGCGACCGCTCCTTCGGAACAGACCCAAACCTTGTGGCGGAAATGGTGGCGGCGGAGGTTTCGGGAATGGAAAGCCAAAATCTCTGCGCAACCCTAAAGCACTTTCCGGGCAACGGCAGCACTGTGACCAACACCCATGAGGCGGAGGGGATTTGCGCAAGAACTCTTGAGGAAATGCGGGCAACAGAGTTTATCCCCTTTAAGGCGGGAATAGACGCTGGAGCGGATATGGTTATGGTCGCTCATATGACCGTTCCCGATATTGTGGGGGACACCACGCCCTCAACCCTTTCTCCTATAATTATAACAGATTTGCTGCGGGGAGAGCTGGGCTTTGAAAAGGTTGTTGTTACAGACGCTCTGAATATGGGAGCAATAACCTCGAAGTATTCCCCGTTTGAAGCGGCGATTGGGGCAATCAACGCCGGGGCGGACGTTCTGCTCATGTCTCCGCAGGCAGCGTCTGTGGCGGAGGAAATTGTTCAAGCGGTTGAGAGAGGGGAAATCAGTGAGAGCAGAATTGATGAAAGCGTAAGAAGAATACTTTCTCTAAAGCAGGAGCGGGAAATACTGAACTAAAACTCGGCGCGGCAAATTTTTCTTGACCGTATTGGTTTGTTATGATAATATATATGTATTGATAAAAAATTTATTGCGGCAGAGAAGCTATTTAACCGAACGGAGAATTATTATGAAAAAGATTATTGTTTCATTTGTTTTGGGAGCTGTGATTTTCGGCTCTGTGGGAGCTATGGCGGCGTACTATCAGGCAACCGATAACGTGTTTCCCATAAAGCTTGACGGCATTGATGTTAAGATGGAGGGCTATAACATTGACGGAAGAACCTACTTTAAGCTGCGTGATATGGCGGAGCTGCTCGGCGGCTTTTCCGTGGACTTTAAGGACGATACTATTTTGATTGCCAGAGATAAGTCTGCCGAAGCGGATAGCGGCAGCGGAATAAGCTTCAAGGTTCCCGAGGACTCGCCTATTGCGGAGCAGGTTCAGGACAAGGCGTACGAGGACGCACTGTTTTACAACGAGTTTATTGCCATGCGCATTCGCAAAACCCAAAAGGGAGCGGAGGTTGACGCCTGCGACCGTGACGGCGTGCTGAAAACAGCCGTTATTAACACTATGGAGGACTACATCGCTCAGGTGGAGCGGGAGCACTACTTCCTTGAGGGTATGGACGGCGAGGGCTTTGTGTACTACAGGGGAGACGTGACCTCTGAGACCCACAGCGGTATTGACATGCGCCGTATGGAGTACCAAGAGTACAACATTGACGATGAGAGTGAGGAGCCCTCTGCCCAATACACAACTGTGTATTACCTATTTGAGGCAGACGGCTGCTTTTATCAAATACGGTTTAATCAACAGGGAACCGAACTAACCGAGAGCACTAATCGGCTTATATCAACGGTTCTCAATTCGATAACCGTAAAACAGTGAAAATGAGGCTTGGGATTGAGTAAAAAGACTTTTATATTAGGAATATTTCTGCCGATAATCTGCGCTTTTGTCTTAGGGGGCTGCGGCGGCAATTCGGCCGCAGAGCAAGCAAAAACCGTATACGCCATGGACACCGTTATGACCCTAAAGGCGTATGACGGAAACGCGGAAAAGGCTTTGGAAGAGGCTGAACAGGAGATAATGCGTCTTGACAATATGCTAAGGCGGGGAAGCTCGGGCAGTGAGATTTACGAACTCAACTCATCGGGGGATGCTGAGGTTTCAGAGGAGACCGCCGAGCTGATTGAGGAGGCGCTCGGGGTGTGCCTTGATACAGGCGGAGCCTTTGATATTTCGGTGGCGCCCATCATGGATTTATGGGGATTTTATACCAAGGATTTCCGCGTGCCCGCCTCGGAGGAAATTGATGAGGCTCTGCAGGCTGTCGGCTTTGAAAATATTTCCGTCAGCGGTAACCGAGTTGTGTTAAGGGGCGGCGCTCAAATTGATTTGGGCGGAATTGCAAAGGGCTATGCCTCTGACAGGGTGGCGGAAATTTTTAAGGATAACGGAGTTACCTCCGGAATTGTTTCTCTCGGGGGAAACGTGCAGGCCATAGGCCAAAAAAAGGACGGAAGCAAGTGGCGCGTGGCTCTGCAAAGCCCGGACAGCGCCGCTGTTGTGGGGGAGATTGCCGCGGCGGATAAGGCGGTGGTAACCTCCGGCAGTTATCAGAGGTATTTTGAGAGCGGCGGGGTCAGATACCACCATATTATCGATCCAAAGACAGGCTATCCCGCAGGCAGCGGCGTTAAATCCGTCACGATTGTTTGCGACAGAGGGACTGTTGCCGACGGACTGTCAACCGCATTGTTCGTAATGGGGCTTGACAAGGGAGCGGAATATTGGAAAACCCATGAGGGCTTTGAGGTGATTTTCATCACCGATGATAATCAGATTTATATAACAGAGGGTCTTAAAGATGATTTTGAAAGCCCCTACGAATATAGTCTGATAACGAGATAAATTAATGTCATATTTTACTTGATTATGCGGTAATTTAGTGCTATAATACTGTTTACATGGTTGATTTTATCCATAGTAGTGTTTTGTGATGCTTAAAACTTTATTTTTTGCTATACCATGTAATTTTATTTACACTTGATAATATAACCTGTCGCCCACCCAGTTGCGCTCGCCGCCTCCGCCCCGAGCGCCGTTGGTTTTCCCCTTCGGGGAAACCGATTGGGGCGTTGCCCCAAACCCCTATGTATGCGATTAGGCTACCTTATAATTTTGATAAAAGCTTTGGCGACATTGCCGCCGCATCGTCACACTATGCCTTTTCCGCTCGCCGTGCCTGCTCGGCAAGGCTTCACTCTTACAGGCATGTGCTCCTCATTTCCCAAAAATCTCTGATTTTTGGGAAGAAGGAGGGGCAAGGCAGCGGGCGAATGTTTTTCTTGTCAAAGAAAAATGTAGCTTAGCGTACTTTGCTCCGACGAGGGCTCGGCATTGGTTTCAAAGGCAAAGCCTTTATCAAAATAGATAAGTTTAAATATATAAAGTTTTAGCTGTTACACAGCACTAGGGAAGGGGTTAAATCAGATCACGGAGGTATTCATATATGGACAGACAGGCAAAAGAAGCAAAGGAAATGACAAAAAATCTGCCATTTGCGGAGAGGTTGGTTAACTTCTGGTATTACAGAAAATGGGTTGTTGTCGGCGTTGTTGCGGCAGTTTTGGTAATATTGCTGACGATTTATGAAATAACAAATACTCCCCAATATGATTTGCTGGCGGGAATGTATTTGGAAAACGCCGTTGCGGACGAGACTGTGGACACGGTAACTCAGGAATTGGTTCAGTATTCAAACGATGTTAATGAGGACGGCGATATTACCGTTTCGGTTACGCCCATGACCGCAAGCCGTCAGTACGACAATGAGGACGCAGTGGCGGTGCAGACAAGGATTATGGGTGAACTTAATTCGGGCGATACTATGTTGTATATAGCAGATCAGGCGTATTACGATTTCCTTATGGAAAGTGAATATTACGAGTGCTTCTCCCATGTGTATGACTTGAGCGGGAATGCCGAGTTCACGGAGAAAGTGGGATATAACGGCAATCTGTACCTCCTTGTAAAGGACTTATACCCCAGCGAGGAGGGGGACGCGAACAAGCGCGCGGCTCATAACAATGCGGTTGCCATATATATGGGAATTGCAGGTATTCAGGGATAATAGTGTTTCGGCGGGGTGATATAATGGACGAAAAAAACGATTTTTGCAGCAGCGGGAATATGGACAAAACCGATGTTCTTGATGACAAGCTGATTGAGAGAACCGCTTCGTTTTTTAAGGTTCTCGGGGACGAGACAAGGGTTAGGATTTTGTACGCCTTGTCTCACAAGGAGATGTGCGTCTCGGATATATCGGCGCTTCTTGATGTTTCCCAGTCTGCCGTGTCCCACCAGCTGAAGCAGCTCAAGCTGGAGGGGCAGGTTAAGTCAAGGCGAGACGGCAAGAACATTTTCTACTCCCTTGACGATGAGCACGTGGTGGATATAATCAATAAAACTCTCTCCCATGTGGAGCATAAGATTAAAGACGGACAGATGTAATTGTTTGGAAGTATAAAAAAATCCTTTTTTACATATTACTTCTTTTTGGGTGCGGCTTATTCCGCAGATTTATATAATTACATTGGTTTGCCTGTCGCCCGCCCCGTTGCGCTCTGTCGTCAACAACTTAGGGCTGTTATTGACATTGCATACTTTATATTAATTGGAATAATGTGAGCCGTCCAACATCAAAGATGTTGGGTCACAGCCGCCTCCGCTGATGTAAATTAAAATGGGATTGGACACCCAAATTGTGTGCCAACCCCATTTATTTTATCGAAAACCGTCAGTTTACATTCGGGGCGTCTGGGAAGCCGCCCCCTACACCGTAATGATTTGCATATATTCAAACTTGTTACTTTTGATAAAGTTTTAGTGTCTCATACAGCCATACGGGCTGTTCTTTTTTTTGAAAAATTTAAAAAACCTATTGACAAATATGTTGTATGGTGATATTATATCAATATAACATATGAACAGATGTTCATATATAAAAATAATAGGAGGTGCTAAGGATGAAGGAGAAGCAAGAGCAGGTACTTAACAGTCATTCCCAAGGTCGGAGCAACAGGGGAATAACCAAAAAGTACACAATTGAAAATTTGGACTGCGCCCATTGCGGGGCTAAAATAGAAAAGTTGATTGGGGAGATGGACGGAATTGAGGACGTAAGCCTGTCTTATCCCTTAAAGCAGCTGCGGATTACGGCGGAGGCTCCCGACGCTGTTTTGCCAAAGGTAATAAGTCTGGCGCGCACGGTGGAGGACGGATTTGACCTAAAGGAAATCGGCGGAACCAAAAAACAGGAGGAAGAGGAGGAGAGCAACCATCTGTTTACTCTTATCGGCGGCGCCGTGCTGTATGCCGCCGCAGTAATATATAAGCTTGCTTCGGGAAGTCACGATACGGATTTAATTCAGATTGTACTGACGGTTTGCGCCTATCTGCTGCTGGGCGGCGGAGTTTTGTGGACGGCAGCCAAAAACATAAGCAAGGGCAAGGTGTTTGATGAAAACTTCCTTATGTCAATCGCCACACTGGGAGCCTTTGTAATAGGTGAATACTATGAAGCGGTAGGCGTAATGCTGTTTTTCAGAATAGGAGAGCTGTTTGAGGATGTTGCCGTTAAGCGCAGCAGAAGCCGAATTATGGAGGCTGTGGATCTGCGCCCCGAGACGGTAAACCTGGTTTCCGGTGACAGCGTTAAGGTAATCGGTGCGGAGGAAGCCATGGTAGGAGATGTGCTTCTGGTTCGCCCGGGGGAGCGCATTCCCCTTGACGGAACGGTTGTTGACGGCGAGAGCAGGATTGACACCTCTGCCGTGACGGGAGAGCCTGTTCCGGTGCGGGTTCAGCAGGGCGACAGGGTTATGTCGGGCTGCGTGAACAACACAGGCGCCATAAGGCTCAGGGTGGACAATGAGCTAAAGGACTCTATGGTGTCCCGTATTCTTGAGTCTGTGGAAAACGCGGCGGCGGGCAAGCCCAAAATAGATAATTTTATAACAAAGTTTGCCCGGATTTACACGCCTATAGTGGTGGCGGCAGCCCTGTTTACGGCGGTTGTAATCCCTCTTTTGACAGACGGAGACTTTTACAGATGGGTGTACACCGCCTTGAGCTTTTTGGTTATGAGCTGCCCCTGTGCGCTGGTGCTCAGCGTGCCTCTTGCATATTTCTGCGGCATTGGCTCAGCCTCGAAAAGCGGTATTTTGTTTAAGGGCGGAATAGTAATGGAAGCCTTGGCAAAAATCAAGGCTGTGGTTATGGACAAAACGGGAACCATTACGGTAGGCGATTTTTCGGTGCGCAAGGTATTTTGCAGCGGCGGCATGACGGAGGAGCAGGTTCTCAGCCTGTGCGGCTCCTGCGAGATTGCGTCAACACACCCCATAGGTCAAAGCATAGTGGCGGAGTGTGAAAAACGGGGCTTGAAGTTGGAGACGCCCGATAAAATTCAGGAAATTTCCGGAAAGGGAATAATAGCGGAGACAGGCGGCAGACAGTTGCTTGTGGGAAACAGAACCCTGATGGAAGAGAACGGTATCGACATAAGCGAGTGGGGAGCCGTAAATTCAGGCACGGAGGTTCTGCTTGCCGCAGACGGAGAGTATAAGGGAAGCATAATAATATCCGACACGGTAAAAAGCGGCGCGTTAGATGCTGTAAAGGAAATGAAGTCTCTGGGAATTAAAACGGCAATTCTGACAGGCGACGGGGAAGCGGCGGCGAAGTATGTTGCGGCTGAGGTCGGCATAGACGAGGCGTACGGCGGACTGCTGCCTGAGAACAAGGTTGAGAAGCTGAGAGAAATCCGCAGTAAGTACGGAGAGGTCATGTTTGTGGGCGACGGAATTAACGACGCTCCCGTCCTCGCCGGAGCCGATGTGGGAGCGGCAATGGGCAGCGGCGCCGACGCCGCCATTGAGGTGGCGGACGTGGTATTTATGAACTCTGATTTGGGAGCTGTCACAAAGGCTGTGTCCGTTTCGGGAGCCACTGCCGCCATTGCAAAGGAAAACGTTATATTCGCTCTTGCCGTAAAGTTTATTGCCATACTGCTGGGAATTACGGGTATATATACCAACATGTGGCTGGCGGTTTTCGCGGACACAGGCGTTGCCTTTTTGTGCATACTCAACTCTGTAAGACTGCTTTACAAAAAATAATTACTTAAAATCTATTGCTTTATATATCAAAATGTGGTAAAATAACAGAGATTTAAATTAAAACTGGAGGTAAGAGTTGTGTTACAAATGATTATTCAGGTAGTTATACTGGCCTTGTATTTGCTGCTGATGCTTCTCATCGGATTTGGCTTTTATAACACCAACAATTCTCTGAACGACTATTTTTTGGGCGACAGAGGTCTTAACAAGTGGGTTGCCGCAATGTCTGCTCAGGCGTCGGATATGAGCGGTTGGCTGCTGATGGGCTTGCCGGGAACTGCGTTTTTGGTGTTCGGAGGCACCACCGAGGCAATTTGGACGGCTGTCGGCTTGGCAATCGGTACATATCTTAACTGGCTGTTTGTTGCAAAGCGTCTCAGAAAGCAGACCGAGGCATCGAACAATTCCATTACGATACCGGTTTACTTTGAAAACAGGTTTGAGGATAAGAGCCATATTCTCAGAGTCGCTTCGTCTCTGTTTATTATGTTCTTCTTCCTGATTTACACTGCGGCTCAGTTCACTGCGGGAGCAAAGCTCCTTGAATCAACCTTGGGTATTCCCTATGTTATCGGTCTTATTATCGGCGGAGTTATTATAACGGGCTATACCTTTACGGGCGGCTTTAAGGCGGTTGCGTGGACAGACCTTATCCAGGGAATAATTATGTTCTTTGCGATTATTGCAATGCCGCTTATTATCGTCGGTCATTTCGGAGGAATTGAGGCAACGACAATCGAGTTCAAGGGTCTTGAGTCAACGGTGAACGAGGTGTTCTCCTGGATTCCCAAGACAACTGCGGGCAAGGTGAACGTTCTGCTCCTCGTATCGGCTTTGGGCTGGGGTCTGGGTTACTTCGGTCAGCCCCACATTCTGTCAAGATTTATGGCAATCAGAAGCCCCAAGGAGGTTCAGCCGGCAAGAATTATAGCTATGGTTTGGGTTATTATAACCCTGGCTGCCGCTGTTCTGATCGGAGCTCTCGGCAAGATATACGTGGAGGCGGGAATGGTTCCCGCTAACTATGTTGATATGGTAAACGGGGATAATGAGAAGATATTTATGGTTCTCGTTCAGACCATATTCGGAAGCTCCGGCAACATCTTTATGATAATTTTGAGCGGCGTGTTCCTGACTGCAATTCTCGCGGCGATAATGAGCACGGCGGACTCGCAGCTTCTGGTTACGGCTTCAACCTTCGGTGAGGATCTGTATCACCTGTTCTCCAAGAAGCAGCCCTCCAGCGATAAGCTGGTTAGGATAAGCCGTATTGCGGTTGTTGTTATAGCGCTTATTGCCATATTGATTTCTCTGGATCAGGACAGCTCGGTGTTTGATTTGGTGTCAATGGCGTGGGGCGGCTTCGGCGCAGCCTTCGGCCCCTGTATTCTGTTCTCGCTGTATTACAGAAAGATGACCGCTCCTGCGGCTATTGCAGGCGTGCTTACAGGCGGAATTGTGGATATCGTGTGGTACTTCATGAAGGGCGGAATTTTCGATGTTTACGAGTTGGTTCCCGCATTTGTGATTTCTTCACTGGTAATCATAATTGTGAGCTTGTTTACAAAGTGCCCCAAGTCTGTTACTGACCAGTATGACAGGGCGCAGACCTTGGAAATTGAATAAAGAATAAAAGAATAAGCGGCTGTGGTTTCAGCCGCTTATTCTTTTGCCCATGCCCTTTCAAGAGCCTTAACCGCAGACCTGATTTCGTCTGCGGTAAGGCCGCCGAAGCCCATGATAAACAGGTTTTTCGGCAGCAGCTCGTTGTATCTGAACATACATGCAGACAGGGGAATAATCTTAACCCCATGCTCCGCCGCAGAATTTCGGAGCTCATTTTCGGTCATTCCGTTTTCGACCCTTGCGATAACGTACGTGCCCGTCTCTGTTCCGTATAAACTGATATAAGGTTTAAGGCGGGATTTTTCAAGTTCGTCAATAAGAAAACGCCGTTTGCTGTTGTATATCTTTTTCAGATCCTCCGTATGCTTTCGGTATTTTCCGCTGTTGATATATTTGGCGATAACCTGCTGCTCTAAAGCAGAATTGAGACAAATATAATAGGGAAGCTTTTGGTTAAACCTTTCCACCAAGGTCTGGGGCAGAACGAGGAAGCCCGTTCTGATTGATGGGGCGACGGTTCTGAAAAATGTTCCCAGAAGAATTACGCTGCCCGACTTATCGGAGGCGAACAGAGGGGGGAGAGGCTCGTTTGAAAAGTCCAAATCAAAGTCCGCCTCGATAATATATCTGTCGGGGGACTTTTCCGCCCAGCTTAAAGCCTCGGCTCGTTTTTCGGCGGTCATTCTGCAGCCTGTGGGGAACTGGTGGTCGGGGGAGAGGCACATTACGTCTATCCCGCTTGCCGCCAACGCTCCTGAGGGAATACCGTCCATATTTATGTCGATCAGCTGTATTTCTCTCCCGCTGTTTTTGACGGGAATATAGTTGCGGGCAAAGCAGGGGTTTTCAAAGCCGAAAACAGTGCCGTCCTCAAAAATATGGGTTAGCTGTTCAATCAGGAACTCGGTGCCTGCGCCGACTATAATCTGCCCCGGGTTGCAGGATATGCCGTGCATTTCATGCAGGCTGTGGGCAATTGCCTTGCGCAGAGACTTTTCGCCGTACTTGTGCCCGAATTCAAACAGGTCGGGAGAGTCGTAGGAAATATCGCGGTACAGCTTGGAGACAGCGTCCCTCGGGACAGAGTCCGAGTCAATTCCGTTTTGGCTCATAATGTATGATATACCGGGATTGCTGTAGAAATCAGTTTCGGAAATATCGCTGTTTATGGGGCTGCTTTGCCTTGCAAAGTATCCGCTGCGGGAGCGGGATACTGCGTACCCGTCGTCCATAAGCTTCTGGTACGCAAGCTCAATAGTGCTTTTGCTCAGCTTGGCTTCCTTTTCAAGGGCGCGCCGTGACGGAAGTCTTTCGTCGTTGGCAATCTCCCCCGAGGTTATATTCTCCTTAAAATAGCTGTATAGCTGTATGTATAGCGGAGTGTCTGAATTTTTGTCAGGTTTAAAGTTGATGTTTTTCATAAATATTTTCCTTATTTTTCCCTGATCGGGACGGATTTTGTTTCGTAAAACGGGTTATATGTAACCCTTCCCATTCGTAGGGGCGCCATTCATTGCGCCCGTATAGGCACCAATGGTTTTGCTAAAATATGTGGTTTAGCCGTGCCGCTAAAGCGGCGACGCCTGCGCGCCTCACGTGTCGCCTACGGCGACCTGCCGTGCTTGCTTGCCGCATTTTTCAAATGCGGCACAATGCCCTGCCCGCCCCGGGCGGGGTCAGTTTTCCCCTTCGGGGAAACCGATTGGGGCTCCGCCCCAAACCCCTGTGTATTGCAACGCAGCAAAGCCTTTATCAAAATGTTGCAGGGGTCTTAGGGGACAACGTCCCCTAACTCGCTTCTCCCGGAGGGAGAACGATTAGCGCTCGGGGCGGAGGCCGGCTGTGACCCCACTTCTTTGAAGTGGGACGGCTCATATTATTTCAGTTTGCACAAAGTATGCAATGTCAATAATAGACCTAAGTTGTTGCCGAC
>JABLTO010215912.1_pt1 | contig 67996 bp, 56 predicted proteins | sample 7160091 | NCBI WGS metagenome assembly JABLTO01 (sample SAMN14651225, study PRJNA627086) | human gut metagenome | isolation source: feces | host: Homo sapiens
ACCGATGCCGGCTCTCAGCCCACAAAAAACACTTAGATTATATGATCATTTTGGAGCCCAATTTGAGGTTTACACAAAATGAGGGATTGCCCCGTTTTCCGTAGAATATCAGTATCTGCGAAAATTATGTTGTAAGTGCCCGCAATTAATCATAAATTCTTTTGATACTGTATTAATTCTGCGCATTGCTTCTTTTTTGTTCACTGCATATCCGCTTACACATACAAAACCAAAAATCTCTGATGATGAACACAGCGGAAAAACATATTCTTCAATTCCGGCATAACACATACCCCAAAAAGGTTTAGAACTGTTTTGGTTATATATTTTTTGCTGTGATTGTATACATTTGCACCATGCACAATCCTCGGTTTTAATCATCAGACAAAATGGGTTGCTGTGTATATCAATTTCGGGCAATGAATGAATATATTCCGAAATGTCACCGTGCACGGTGACATACAGCCCTGTTTTGCGCAGGTATTTTATATAATTTTCAATAGCATCAATGAGCCTATCCAACATTTTTTAGTCACTCCCATAATCATTTTAACATTTAGTTAGTAACAAATCAATATTTTTGCAGATTTTCAAAAAATCTTTGCACTTTTTTTAAGGTTGAAGCAATATGCAATATGTATAATTGTTTTAGAAAATCTATAGCTGAGGGGTGTAATTGCCATGAATAATGAAAAAACCATGAATACAGATGTTCTTGTTATCGGCGGCGGACCCGCCGGTTTTGCCGCTGCATATACTGCTGCAAGCCACGGTGCAAATGTGGTGTTGGTAGAGCAAAGCGGTGACATAGGCGGTGTATCCACTACCGGACTTATGAGTCATTGGACCGGCAGTTGTGGCAGTCCGCTGTATCATGAAATATTAAAAAGGAGTGCCGAGAAAAACGAGGGGGAATATCATAATCGAATAACACAATATATCGACCCTGAAAAACTAAAAACATTGTATCTCGAAATGCTTTGTGAAGTAAATTGCAAAATTCTTCTCTACACTTTTGCGGATGACGCAATTATGGATGGTGATAAAATCATAGGAATAACCGCAGTGAACAAATCCGGAAGATATAGAATATTTGCGAATACTGTGGTTGACTCAACGGGTGACGGTGACATAGCGGCAAGGAGTGGCGCTGAGTACTTCAAAGGGCGTGAGGGTGATGAAAAAATGCAGCCTATGGCCCTAATGTTCAAGTTGGGGGGTGTTGACACAAAAAATGCGGCATTTTTGCCATCGTTCGAGACATTGTATGAAACGCCCAATGGAGAATTGCAGGCATTGGCAAAAGAAAATCTAACATCGCCGTTAGGTCATGTTTTGCTTTATCCGTCTACGTTGCCTGGCATAGTAACATGCAACATGACAAATTGTACCGATATGGACGGAACAAAGGCTGAGGATTTGACTAAGGCTACCTTTATTTGTCGTGAACAAATGGAAAAAATCGTAGTTTTTTTGCGCAAGTTTGCACCAGGTTATGAAAACTGTTTTATAATAAGTTCAGCTTCGGTTGTAGGTGTGCGTGAAACGAGGCATTTTGTCGGTAAGGAAAAAATAACAGAGCAGGATATATTGAATGCAAGGGTTTTTGATAATTGGGTTGTGCGTGATGCTCATTTTGATTTTGATGTTCATAATATGAGCGGTGCGGGACTTGGTGAAACGGGAATGCAGAAAAAACTTCCTCAAAAACAAGGATACACAATCCCGTTCGGCTGTTTTCTTCCGATTAAAGTTGAAAACCTGCTTCTTTCCGGAAGAAATATTTCAGAAACACATTTGGCACACTCAAGTTTTCGCGTGATGCCTATATGTGTGGGCACGGGCGAAGCCGCCAGAGCCGCTGCGGCGCTGCGAGCAAAAAACAATTGCACGCTGAACGAGGCTAGCCTGAGAGAAATAAGAAAAATGATATATGGGATTGAACAGTAAATCGTTGTAAAGAAAAACATATTAAGGAATAGATTTCAAGATATAAATAGCTTTGCAGCATTGTTTATTTCGGTAATATGTATCGTCCTGCATCACCGTTTGAGAAGAACCGCTGCTCATGGGTGTTTGTCAGCGATGACAAAGTATGCGCAGTCATTATGTACTCTTCAATACCTTCAAAAGCAAATCCTGCGCGCACCCATATTCGCCTTGTAGGGGATAGGAAAAAGAGTCTGAATGGCTAGGCATAGGAGAGTCCTAAGTTGTAACGAGTGTGCGATGAGAGGCGAGGTTTTACCATAGCAAAAAATCATAAAATCCTGAAAAATCACTGAATGTGATTTTTTCTACCGCAAAACTGTATTATAAACATTTTCGCGACCTTTTATTGCTCGGTATTGCCGCCTTTTTGCGGTCAGAACTTTTTACATCCCCTACAATTAGGTTGGGCAATTGTGATTTACCTATACTGTTTTTTTGGGGGGATGAGAAGAGACCAAGTATGGGGCGATTGTCTTTTCTGCCTTAGCGATTTCCTCTGTCGTTGGCAGTGTTGCAGGAAGTTTGTTCTCCATTGCCAAAGACGAATATTTTGACCCTGCGTAGTTGTGATATGGCAGCACGCGAATCTTTGTCACATTCTTCAGTTTCGTCAAAAATGCTCCGATTTTTTCAATCTGATCATCATTATATCCAGGAACGTACGGAATACGCACCTCTGTCTTTTGACCGTACGAGTCAATATATTTAAGATTATCCAATATAAGCCGGTTTGATTTTCCCGTGCATTTCACATGCACATCCTCATCATAGGCTTTAATGTCAAAAAGAAATGTGTCCGTATACGGCATAACCGCATCAATTGCCGATGCGGGCACAAATCCACAGGTGTCAACCGCAGTGTTAACTCCCAAATCTTTCAGCTTGCAAAGAAGTTCCCTGCAAAATTCAGCCTGCATGAGACACTCACCACCCGAAACGGTCACTCCACCGCCTGTGATGTCATAAAAATCCTTATCTTCCAAAAGAATCGGAATCAATTCCCCGACCGACATCTCTTTCCCATAGAGTCTTAGTGCGTCATTTGGACATCTGCCTTCACAGACGCCACAGCCCGAACAGCGTTCACGGACAAGGCTGTGCTTTCCTCCGACGATGCGGTGAGCATAGCTGCGGCAGGCTGCAACGCATGCACCGCAGCCTGTGCAGTTATCCTCGTAAAACGCAAGCTGCGGTTCAAAGCGTATTCCTTCCGGGTTGTGACACCACACGCATTTAAGAGGGCAGCCTTTGAAAAAAACAGTTGTTCTGATTCCGTTTCCGTCATGAATTGCCATTCTCTTTATGTCAAATATTTTTGCTTTCATGGTGTTCCTCTCTTTCTGCGGCTTTGCCCTTTCGATTTGCAATGCAAATTCCAGCGGAAATTAGCAGAAATGCGGCAAGATATTGGAATCTGTAAATGTTTTCGTCCAGCAGAATTGCGCCGAAAACACAGGCAAAAAACGGTTCCGCAAACTTTACAATGAAAAGTCTTGACAGCTCAATCTTGCGTTGAACATAATAAAATATTGTATATCCCGCAATCGAAGCGGTGCAAATATACGCAAAAACCCCGAGAGACGCGGTTGAAAACTGCGGAAAATTTCCTCCTGACGCAAAAGCTGCGGCAAGCAGCACAATACCGCCGAATAGCTGGGAAATGCCGGTTATCCAAAACGGCGAGCTGCCGTTTGCGCTTCTGCCGCTTATTATCATTGAAATCACCGTGCAAAATGATGCCGCAAGTATGAGTATGTCACCGACGGCAAATGCCGAGGTCGACGTTTCGGTGCAAATTGCCGCTATACCGCAGAAACCGACAATCGCACCAATCAGCTTTTCCTTGCTGTAGGACTCGGATTTAATAAATAAAAACGAAAAGCATGAATAGAGCAACGGACCGAATTGCTTCAGCAGGGCGGTTTTTGAGCTGTCTGTCATGGATAATCCGACGTATGTCAGGGAATAGTGCAGTACAATCGCAAAAATGCCCATAACACACATTACGAATATGCTTTTTGCTTTCGGAACTTCAAGATGTGCACCTGTCAAACGCGCAATCAGGCAAACAACCATTCCGCATACCACAAACCGCATCGCAGCAAAAACTAATATATCCGAAGTATTGCCCTTGTTGATGCCGAACACTTTGTAGCCGATTTTTATGCAGGGGAAAAGAGAACCCCACAAAAGCATGGTTAAAAGCGCAAGGAATATATATTTATATTTTTTCAATTTTCACACCCCGTTTCTATCCGTTCATGGCTTGTTTTATGAAAGCGTCCTGCTCCGACCTGCTTAATTTCACAAAATATGCATTCCATCCGCACACTCTCACTTGAAGATTCTTATATTTTTCGGGTTCCTTTTGAGCGTTTTTTAAATCGTCTGCGTTAAAAATATTTCCATGCAGCGCAAATCCGCCCTTTTTGAAATATGTCATCAGTATGCCGCAGAACGCAGCAAGCCCGTCTTCACCGGAAACTGCCGACGGGTGCAGAATAATATCCAAAACAGAGCCGTTCGGAAATTTGGAGAGGTCTGCCTTTGTTACCGAATTAATTAGTGCGGTGATGCCGCACTTATCCATCGCAACAGAGGCACACAGGTTTTTCGACAGAATTTCTCCTGCCCTTCTTCCGTCTGGAGTTGCCATTGTCCTTTCGCCCATTCGAACATAATGGTCAATCGTATAGCATGCGGCCTTGAAAACTCCTCCGCGTCCGTTCGGCCTGTTGTTGACCAATGCTGAGCAAAAATCGGTCATTTCAACCATGATTTCGTCTGCTGTCGGATTGTTGTTTCCATATTTCTCGGGAAGGCGTTTTGCGACTTGTCTCAACTCTTCACTATTCTCCCAGTTATTTTTCAGAATGTCTGCGAGCTGTTCAAGGCTCACTATCTTTTCCTCAAAAACAAGCTTTTTTACGGCACAAATGCAATCGACAAGGCTTGCAATACTTCGAAACGCAAACGAGCTGTTGTTATATTTTGCGCCACCCTCATAAACGTCAATGCCTGTTTCTATGCTGTTTTCATACATTCCCGACAAAATCGGATCGGGATTGATTTCGCTGTAGTGCTTTTCAATTTTTACAATATAGTCCGTTGCTTTTTCAGTCATAAATTTAATTTGCCGCTTTATTTCATCAATAAAATCTTCATACGATTCGATTTTTCCGGTTCTGCACCCAAGCCGCACTCCGCTTGCAAGGTCGCAGCCGTTGTTTAAAACAAGTTCAACGGACTTGGCAAGGTTCACACCGCCATTTCCCGTGCAGCCGATTTCCTTTCCCCAAACAGCAGGCTCATAGCAGCCGATCGGCACATAGTCTCTCGCGTCTCTTTCATTGATTCCGACTTTTTCAAGCGCTTTTACTGCCGTTTTATCGTTTATGAACACAAAGCTGCTGTTGCCTTTTCGTATATACGAAAGAATTTGCTTGACAAAATTGGCGGGTGTTTTTTCGGAAACTCTGATGTGAATTTTAGGACTGTAGATATTAAGCTCATCATAGGTTTCTACAATCAAATATGACAGTTCATTTGTCACTTCGTTTTCCTCGCTGTCAATGCCGCCAAGACAAAATGGCAAGTCATAATCAATTTTTGCTGTCCAGAATTTGTTGAGGAAGAACTTCAGCATATTTTTTATATCGTTCTTTGAATATTTCCCGCTTTCGATATCGTTTTTATAAAACGGGTATAAAAGCACATCAAGCCTGCCAAGGGTTCTCACTCTTGTTCCAGCAACATATTCATGCATGAAGAAATATATTATCAAAAGCTGCATTGCCTCGTAAATGTTGTGCGGAGCGTCCTCTGCTATGTTCAAAAGCGCTCTGTGGTTTTCTTCGTTAAACGGCTTAACTGCCTCCGCAAGTCTCCTTGCCACAGTGCCTATTGCCTCATACACCGTTCGGCAGCTTTCATAGAACTCCTTTTGCTTTTCGGAAAGTCCATTCCTCGCTGATGCCTTTTCAATCTGTTTCAAGATTCCTGTCAAGCCCTCTCGTAAAAGAAGCTCCGAATTGGGTGCGGTATGTCCGAAATCGTGGTTCCCGTTATATGCTCCGCATACTTTCCATGCAAAGTCGAGTTCTTCAGTGTCTTTCTTTAAATATTTTTCGATAACTCCGTTTAGCCACACCTCGCGCTGATTCTGCATGATGCTTCCGCCGAAAATCTTGTCCTGAAAAATATCGTCCTTGTCAACGGTTATTCTTGAACTATTCGCAATCAGCTTAAATGTTTTTGCCTTAATCATTATTCTCGAAAGCTCAGAATGCATAAGATCTTCGCTCTCGTGCAGCAATTCCTTCTCAGATATGCCGCTTGCTTCAATCCATTCAATATTCTCAAACTGCCCCTCAAGCTTCTTTCTTTTTGTTTCAAAAATATACATTTTCATAACCTCCGACCACAGTATACCACTGTTGGGCACATTTGCAATGATTAAACGAAACTGTTGACTTATTCGAAACAAAATGTTATAATTATTCAAGGAGGGGAGTTAAGTGACATTTTTTTCTCGGGAAATCACGGTATCTGATATTTCGGCCATTGTGTTTGTTCCGTGCGGTAAGGGAACACCGATACACAAGAACAGACCTTTTCACGGCATAACATATAATTTCGGCTGCGAATCTGTATATACGTTTGAAAGCGGAACGAGGCTGATTTGCAAAAACGGGGACTACGCATATCTCCCTATTGGTTCAAGCTACACAGTCAAAAGCGTTGCCGACAAAGATGATGTTTGCGGCGTTTATGCAGTCAACTTCAGTCTTTCGGAAGAATTTGCATGCCTTGACCCGTGCAAAATCATGACAAAAAATAAAGAAAGCACCCTTTCTATTTTCAAGAGACTTTGTCTTTTATGGAAAAGAAAAAGCGTCGGCTTCAGAGAGGAATGCCTCGGTCATATATATTTTCTCATATCAAGCCTAAAAAAAGAAACAGCAAACCGTCGGCCTGTCGAAAAAAAACGGAGAGTATTGCAGCCGGCTCTCGATTATATCGCGGAAAACTATATCAACGAGACAATTTCTGTCGGAGAACTTGCAAGACTGTGCAGTGTCAGCGAGCAATATCTGCGCCGTTTGTTCGCGGCGGTATTTTCTGTTTCGCCGACAGTATATATCCGAAACATGAGACTGAGCTATGCCGCCGAGCTGTTAAGCTCAGGCGAATGCTCCGTTTCCAATGCCGCCACACTTTCGGGGTTCAATGATATCTCATATTTCAGCCGCGAATTCAAAAAAACGTACGGCACATCGCCGTACGCTTTTGGCGGCTCATTTCCGCGGACAGTCAATAATCGGACAAACATCTGACGGCTGCCGTCAAGCTTAATGCCTTGGGAGTTCACTGCAGCAGGTTAAGCTCAAGTTTATGCGCACTGCGGCACTCGGTGAACTTCGTGCGCCGCGAAAGCTTTAATGTGCGAGTGCCGATAACGATGTCTGCAATTCCGAATGTGTCTCCCAGAATTTCTGCCGACCTCGGGAGGGGTTGAAAGTTCAGCCATGGTTTGCGGAAGCTCACCGTCGAAGTCCGAAATCAGCTTGCGGTAGCAGGCGATGATGTTTCTTGCCGTGTTTCTGAAAAAACCTGTATTCTATTAACCCCGTCTCGTCAGTCCCGGCAAAGGTGTAAACATCGTTGAAAATTACTTTTTTTGAACAGCATAACTGATTATCACTCCATTTTTCTTAATCAAGGAAACTCGGTGTTACCAATGCAAGAGGATAGTCTTTTGAAGGAATGTTTTTCAGCTTGAAACAACCGTTTCCGAGATCCTCAACCATGCCTTCTTGAGCATAATGTTGCCCGAATCGAATTTTATTCCGATGTATTCAGGATTGAGTCCGCGTATGCATGAATGTGCCGTAGATGCATTGTTGGGATACATAAATCCTTGATTTTGAACTACTGCACGTATTCCTATTTTTTCAGCAACATCGGCAGTGTGTGCCATAAGATGCTTGGTGTAATCTTCAAGCTCGCGAACGTGACCTGTGAATTCTCTTTTTGAAATATAAGCGACTCTGAATTGTTCTATTCCGTTGTTCTTCATTCTTTTGATGTCATCGATATACTTGTCGATTTCGTCAATTTTAAAATCTGTGTCCGCATATTTTATTTCCATATGGTGTTTTGTGGATATATTTATAAATTTTTACAGCTCCGTTTCCATGTTGTCGTTTGAAACCCAATATCCATCTCGGATAAGCAAGGTAGGACCGTCAATACCTGACTTTGCACATTCATCCATTAGCTCATCAGCGGATAAATGGGTAAAAAACTTGGCAAATAGATAGTGTTTCATTTATTGTCACCCTCACAAAAAAATATTATGGTATTTATATTTTATATCTTTATTATATTGCAATTATTTTTTTGTATATATAAATTATTCCTTTTTATGTTGACTCAAATAATATGACATGATATAGTTTTATTGTACACATAATACTTACAAAGCGGAGATGATTTTTTTGAAAGAACAACGCAATCAAATTAATCCAAATATTTATGTATCCATAGATCTCTTAGGTTATCTGGCTGTTGATGGAGATTGGCACGGCAACAAACATTCCCATATATTTTGGGAAATGGTTATTTCAACGTATAATTTTAAAAAATTTCATGTTGAGCTGTTTGAGCCCAATGAATATCACAGCTTTACCAATGAGCAAAAACGAACCAAGCATATGCTGTACATAGGATTTGATTTTAAGCAAAATTATGTCACACCAATTGAAAAAACAAAGAGCAGTCTGCTATCCTTGCTGCGGCAAGAGTCCAACAATGACATTTTTTCAATTCTTTTTGACAAAATCATTAATTCCAAACAATGCCTCCAAGATTCCACCTACTATATTCGTGTAATAACATTTATTATAAATACAATTGACAAATATATGTTGTCGGAAGGCGGTAAAACCCGCGATACTGCACTTGTAACCGAAACGAAAAAGTACATAAATTCTAATTTAAAAAACAAAATTACGGTATGTGATATAGCACATTCTCTATATATTTCTCTAAAGCATTTGGGGCAGGTATTTAAAACCGAAACAGGAACAAGCATACTCAGCTATGTGAACTGCAAAAAAATGGAAAAGCTTTGCGGTTGCTGAAATCAGGCAAATACAATGTTACACAGGTATCGGAAATACTTGGATTTGACAACATATGTGCATTTTCGGCTGCGTTTAAAAAATACTATGGACTGTCTCCGTCACATTTTTTAGGTGCAAGCTATGATTAATGCAATTATGCCTGTTTAATGGGGGTGACGTGGTGTAAAAGTTCGTTTTTGAGATAGAAAAGCACAAATTGGGCATTTACCGGGTTTGAAACAAATGGTATTATATTACGTGTGGGTGCGTATCTGCGTGGATTGGGCAGATATGTGTTTGTTACGTACAATAAGACTGTAAATAATAAAAGAAATAAAATTATATGTATATGCGAAAGGGAGGAAAGGTGTATTCGTGTATGGGTATGCCGCAACAGAAAATGACAGACATATTTTCACAAAGGGATTTTAAAATGCCGGAAGGCTTTTTGTGGGGAAGCTCAACTGCAGGACATCAGGTTGAGGGAAACAATATTCACGCAGGTCATTGGGATATGGAAATTGAAAAGTCAAAGACCGACAAGGATTATGTTCCGTCAGGTATGGCTTGCAACAACTACGAGCTTTACGAGCAGGATGTTGAACTGATTGACCGGTTGGGTCACCAGGCCTTTAGGATGACAATCGAATGGTCAAGAATAGAACCCTCTGAAAACAATTTTGATATGGAAGCTGTTAACCACTACATAAAGGAACTTGAACTCCTTAATGAAAAAGGTATAAAGGTATTGCTCACTCTCGTGCATTTTACTGTTCCGAAATGGTTTGCAGACAAGGGCGAATTTACAAAGGAAGAAAATATAAAGTATTTTGAGAATTATCTTAACTTTATTTTGCCAAAAGTCTGCAAGTATGTTTCGTATTGGAATACATTTAATGAAACAAATCATCACCACTGGCCGACAGACCGGAAGCTTTGCACACTGAAGTTTCATGCAATGGCTTATCATTTGATTAAAAAGTACTCAGATGCACCTGTTGGTATTGCACATGCGTTAAAGCTGTACTTCCCCAAAAGATACTACAACGCAGCAGACAAGATGATGGTTGAGTACTATGATTACATAACAAATGAATATTTCTTCCACGCAATAAGAACAGGCGAAATTGTGTTCCCATTCACAGGAGGAGAATTATGCCCTGACTTAAAGGGAACAAGCGATTTCTGGTCAATAAACTGGTATACAAGAGACCTTATTGATGCGAAACTGGCAAACCCTATTGCTGATAAATATAATCATAATGAACTTAGACTCATAGACAAGAAAATCTATTTTGATGAATTTTTTGCTGAAGGAATGCTTGATGTTTTGACCAGACTGAACGACAAGCCGGTATATATCACAGAAAACGGTTGCTGTGCTGATGATGACAGATTCAGAATTGTTTATATAGCACAGGTTTTGTCTTCTATAAGAGATGCGATTGATGCAGGTGTAGATGTACGAGGCTACTACTACTGGTCATTGATGGACAACTATGAATGGGGTTCGTTTATTCCAAGATTCGGAATGGTTCATTGTGATTTTGAAACATTCAAGCGCACACCTAAGCCAAGTGCATATTTCTATAAGGAAATAATTGAAAACAACGGAGTAAGTCAGGAGCTTATTCGCAAATATCTTAAGGAAATTCCAAGCATCAGACTGGGAAAATAAGACGGAGAAGGTTATGAAACAATTCTTTAATATTGAGCAAATTATGTTTGATGAGAATAACGAAAATGATAATTTTTTGATTAACTTTGAGGGCGATTTGTACCGGATTTCAGAAGGTGTGCAGTTTGTAAATTCAAGTTCAACTTTCGCAGAGGGTGTGGTTGAAAAAAGCTTTAAGGACCTTGGCGACAACAAGTTCGGTGTCACAAAAAGCAACAAGGATTCAGGAATAGAAGTAGAATCGGTTTATGAGTTTTTTGGTGATGCCATTAGCCAGCACAACAGAGTAAAAAACAAAGGAACCGAAGTAAAAAAGCTAACTAATTTTTCATCAGCATTATTGAAAATTCCTGTTGACGGAGTGCTTTCGTGGAGAGATGAAAGACGGTTCAGAGTCCATTTTTGCAAAAGCGGATGGTCAATAGAGAATCAGTGGAAAACGGAAAGCTTGATTGGACTGGGAATTTCGCCTTTGAGAAAGTATGAAAGCGGTACTGTAGGCTATTTTACTTTGAGAAGTGAAGGTTCATGGTCGACAGGCAGATATTATCCCATAATTGTAATTGAAGACCTTGAAAAGGGCTGCACATACTTTATGGAGCACGACGGCGGTATTTATCATTGTGAATTAAAAAACGGGAATGTTGAAATAAAAGAAAAAACAGAACTTGACCGTCCTATGTATATGACAGTCGCAGATAATAAAATGTATGTTATTTTACGTGAAGCGTTTGAAAACGGCGAAAGCGGAATGTGCAGTTTTGATATTGATAATAGCGGAAAGCTGATAAATCAAAGCGGTATTGTTTCCACAAAAGGCATTGTTGCTTGTCATATATATGCCAACAGCAGTGATGTTTATGCGGTGAATTATTTATCGGGAACTGCAATTCGTTTTCCGGACACAGTTGTAAAGCACAAAGGTAAGGGAATAAATCCCAAAAGGCAGGAAATGCCGCATACTCATTATGTGGGTATCACACCTGATGAAAGATATATATGTGTTACTGATTTGGGCTTGGATAAAATATGCTTTTATGATAAAGATTTGAATTTTAAGTTTGATATTGATGTTCCAAGCGGGCATGGAGCAAGGCACCTTGCATTTTCGGAAGACGGCAAATATCTTTATTGTATAAATGAGCTTATGTCCACAGTGTCGGTTTTTATATATGACGGCAAGAATACGCGCATACTTAACACATATTCCGCTTTGCCGCCTGATTTTAACGGGCACAACCAAGCTGCCGCAATAAGAGTGTATAAAAACAAAGTTTATACTTCAAACAGAGGTCATGGCTCTATTGCCGTATTTGATATATGCGGCGATGAGCTTATACCTGACGGATTTATTCAAACAGGCCGGGAACCGAGAGATTTTAATATTACAGACGATATTTTGATTTCTTGTAATATGTCGGACGATACCGTAACACTTTATGATTTGAATAATAATCGAAAATCTCTTATGTTACTGCAAATAAAAAAACCAATATGCGCAGTATAGTGTAAATGTGAGCAAAAGCTGAAAGGATAAAGAGCAGAGTTCAAAATCCGATGAATACTCAAGTTATTCACATTCTGAACAAAAAAGGGTGTGTCTCAATTCTCCTGTTTTTCCTCGTTCCGCTACGCTTCACTCAGAAAAACAGATTCGATATTGCGTATATTTCAGATTTAGGGGATTTTTCGACTGCACATATCTTGACATTTCCAGGTTGCACCATATTAAAAATTCTTCCCTATGTCAATATAGAATATTTCTTAGGCGAAACACCTACATTTTTTTTGAATACATTAGAAAAATAATATACATTCTCAAAGCCGCATTCTATAGCTATATGAGTTATTGTATAATGCCCTGTCAGGAGCAGCTCTTTAGCCTTTTCGATACGCAGTGCTGTTACAAATTTGACGGGCGATACTCCGTACTGCTTTATAAACAGTTCCTTAAAATAATCGTAGGACAGCTCTGATTTTTTACACATAGTCTTGTAATCAAAATCATGCTCCGAAAAATGCTCAAGCATGTAGTTATACGAAGGCAGAATTTTTCTTGCGTGTGCACTTGTGTGATATTTTTCATGGTGACTTTTTATTTTTTTTATAATTTCATAAAGTATTGACATTGATTCGGCATAAAAACCGCTTTTCCTTGTTCTCCAGATATTGTATATCTTAAGAAAAAGCGGTTTAAGTTCCTTCATATTTTTAAAACCTATCGCATAGTCGGGCATCGGGTCTGATGTATCAAAGTAAATATCTATACAAGTGCCCGGAGTGATTTTTTTTACATAGTACTCGCCGTCCGGTATGCCCTTAGGTAGATATCTTAGTGAATCCGGCATATCTGCAATGCTTCTTCCTGCAAAATGTGCACTTCCCTCGCCGCTAATGAAGAAAATAAGCTCATATGTAGTTAAATTTACAGGGTAGTGATTTGTTCTTTTTGCAAATTCTTTATCGCTTACATATGTGTTTACCGTATAAATTTTGGATATGTTTATTATTTCGTTTTCAAATAAATTCAATATGTTCACCTCTTTGGTTTTATTGTATCACATGTATTTTGATAAGTCAAATAAAAACACTCATAAATTATAAAATCATTACAGTTTGCATTTGATTTTTATGATATTGTGTTATAATAAGGTCATCAAATAATATAAGGGGTGTTTGAAAATGATTGAAAGAATAAAAAAATTAACGGAGATGACGGCTAAAGGCGAGATGTATGTTGAGCATACTGATACCGAATATGACAGAGAGGACTTGTTTTTACCGCCTGTTATAATGAGTGCAAAGCGTTCAAAGGAATACATCTTAAATCAAAAGCCGTATGTAAGCGAATTAACCGCACTGACAGGTTATTTGCGGTTTGAGGGTGACGTTATGGGTGATATATTCAACCGCTGCGGTCACGAAAACTGGCGAAAAGCTTACGATAATTTTTACTGCAAGCCCATAGAGGGTCTTTCTACCTTTGAATGGCAGCACAGCGTTGCAGATTTTAAAAAGGTAATAAAAATTGGTATTAATGGCTTAAAAGATGAAATCAAAAATTCTAGGAGAAACCATAGCGAAAAAGAAAATTTAGAATTTTTAGATGCACTTGATATAATTGCAGATGCAATAATCGGCTGGGCAGATAAGTGCTCTGACGTTGCACTTAAAAAATCTGAGGAAACTGAAAATCCGGAATACAAGGCAAATCTGATAAAGCTTTCAAAGGCTCTTAAAAATGTACCGGCAAACCCTGCACGCAGCTTTTATGAGGCGGTTTTGACCGTATATATAATTTATGCATTTGTTCCCGACAGCATAGGAACAATAGACAGATATCTTTATCCGTTTTACAAGGAGGATATTGCCAAAGGCGAACTTAATGATGAGGAGGCAAAAGCATATCTTCAGGAGCTTTTCCTTATGCTCCAGGCAAGAATATCCATAAAATCAGACAGATTTTATCGCGGCGGCGAATCACATTTTTCTATCGGAGGTTATCTTGAAAACGGTGAAGACGGCTTTAATGAACTGTCAAAGCTTATTTTGGACAGTATGCTTGAACTACCCACATGGATCCCGCAAATTTCATTGCGTTGGACAAAGAAAACCCCGTTTGAGGTATTGAGATACGCGATGGACTGCGAACGAAAAGACCCGAATAAGCGAATTGCGTTTGTCAATGACGAGCCGAGAATAAAAGCGTTTACAGAAATTGCAGGTTTTCCATATGAACTTGCATGTAAATATACAATGGTCGGCTGTAATGAACCACAGCTTCCCGGCGGTATCTTTATGGGCGGCTGTACAAACAATATCGCTAAATCCATCGAAAGTGCGATTTATAAAAGAGAAAATGATATAATAAATTCAGGCAGCTTTGATGCCTTTTACGCAATCTTCGAGCAAGAACTTTTTAAAACCTTGGATAGAAGCCTTCACTATTATGAGAATTTCCAGTCTGTGAGAGCAAGAGATGTTAATTTGGTAAGCACACTCTTTTTTGAAGGATCTATAGAACGCGCAAAAAGCATAACTCAAGGTGGAGCAAAAAATGCTATTGCAAACTGTAAACTAATCGGAATTACAACGGTTGTTGACTCTCTTGCGATTGTCAAGCAATTTGTATATGACAAAAAGATGATTACTATGGAAGATTTGGCAAATGCCTTGAAGTCTGACTGGAAGGGATATGAAGATCTGCGGAATATAATTTTAAAAAAAGGTAACTTCTTTGGAAATGATGATGAAACCTCAAATGAATGTGCCGATAGATTTGCAAAAAGTCTTAGTGAATACTTTAACGACAAGACAAGCAATTTCGGATACAGATACCTTGTAGGAAATCTTATCGGCTACAACCAGCACAATAAATGGTTTGGCGATGTGACAAAGGCTACTCCGGATGGAAGATTTGCAGGAGATATTATTTCATTCGGATTGGGGCAGAGCGACGGAAAGGACAGAGAAGGACTTTCTGCTCTGCTGGGATCGGTTGCCAAACTGACCGAAAATAACCCTATTTTGTGTGGTGATACCGTCACGAATGTTTTGCTTGATGAGCAGCTTGTAAAAAATGACGAAAACTTTGAAAAGCTTGTCAAGCTGTTTGAGGCATATTTTAAAATGGGCGGACTTCATTTTCAGCTTAGCTATGTTTCAAAGGAGGATTTGAAAAACGCTAAAATAAACCCCGATAAGTATAAGAGTCTGAGAGTCCGTGTCAGCGGCTTTTCCGATTACTTTGTATTTCTTAACGAAGATTTGCAGGATGAGATTATAACAAGAACCGAGAAAGCAGGTTAAGGAAATGAAGCTCAGAAGTGATAAAATAGTTGTTTTCGGCGGAAGCAGCGGTATAGGAAAAGCTGTTGCAAAGCGTCTTGTCGATGGCGGAGCAAGGGTTTTGATTGTAGGAAGAACCGAGGAAAAGCTGAAAGAAGCAGCAGAAAAAATAAACAGCGATAATCTATATTACAAGGCTTTTGATATAGTTGATACAGACAGTCATATGAACCTGTTTGACTATGCCGAAAAGCTTATGTGCGGTCTTAACGGATTTGTTAATGCGGCTGCAATAGGAACCGGAGTTTGTGGCAGAGGTTATGAACCCTGGGATATAACATCGGAAGAATGGGATACCATAACAGACACCAATTTTAAAGCCGCCTTCTTTTTAATGCGTAATGAAATAGATTATCTCATTAAAAAAGGTGTAAAAGGCAATATTCTGAATTTCGCCTCCAATGCCGCCTGCATGGATATAATCGGCAGTTACGGAGCGGCAAAGGAAGCGATTATTAAATGGACAAGAGCTTTTGGCAAAAGATACGGACACAATGGAATTATAATAAACGGAATCGCTCCGGGGGCAACCTTTACTCCGATGATAGCCCGCTATGCACACCACATAGACCAGAAATATGAACGCCACGCAATAGAGAGGTTTATTCGCCCGGATGAGATTGCTGAGCTTGCGTTTTATCTTATGAGTGATTACGGTGAAATAATCTGTGGTCATACGGTTGTAGCGGATGGCGGAGATAACGCGGCAACATTGTAGAGAAGGAAAAGTTTTGATGTTTACAAAATTAATACAAAAATTAGATGGTTTTATAGAAATGGGTATTCCTGGTTACGACTGCATAGTTTACCATAAAGGCGAGTGTGTATTCAGACATTTTAACGGATATTCTGATACAGCAAACAAAATACCTATGAACGGAAAAGAGATATATAACATTTATTCCTGTTCAAAGGTTATAACTTGTACGGCGGCACTTATGCTTTATGAAAAAGGATTATTTAAATTGGATGATAAGTTGTCGAAGTACATGTCTGAATTTGAAGAAATGTATGTAAATACAACCGAGGGAATCAGAAAAGCAGAAAAAAGCATTACAATCAAGGATTTGTTTTGTATGACTGCTGGATTTTCATACATTCTTAATTCTCCGATGATACAAAAATGCAAGGAAGAAACAAACGGCAGGTGTCAGACATGCGAGCTTATAAAATATCTTGCTAAAGAGCCTCTTTTGTTTGAACCGGGAGAAAGAAGGGAGTATAGTCTTTGTCATGACGTGTTGGCGGCCCATGTTGAGATCGTTTCGGGAATGCGTTTCGGCGAATTTGTAAAAGAAAATATATTTATACCGCTGAAAATGGAAAATTCAACATTTTTACTGGATGATAGTGATCTTGATAAGGTTAGTACACAGTATTGGTTTAATAATGAAGTGAATAGAGCGGATATTCGCCCAAAAACAATTGATTATAAGTTTGGTACGGAATATGAAAGTGGTGGAGCAGGCTGCATTTCAACCGTAGATGATTATACAAAATTTTTGGAGGGCTTACGTGCCGGAAGGATACTTAAACCGGAAACAATTGCCTTGATGTCAACAAACTGCCTGACTGCTGAACAGAGAAAAAGCTACTGGGTAGCAAACTACGGATACGGTCTTGGTGTTCGCTGTTCGATGGGCAATGATGACATTACTGACTTCGGTTGGGGAGGTGCTGCAGGTGCATATCTCTTTGTTGATATGAAAAATGAGATTACAGCTTTTTATGCACAGCATGTACTGAATTCGCCTGTGCAGGATTTGCGCCAACAGATAAGAGCTATAATACAGGAGGCTTTAAAGTGAAAGCAGTAATATTTGATATACAAAGGAATTCATTTGTGGACGGACCCGGAATACGAACAACTGTGTTTTTTAAAGGCTGTAATTTAAGATGCAAATGGTGCCATAATCCTGAAAGTCAGGCAGCTGAAAAACAAATGATGTTTTATAAAGATAAATGCACTGGCTGCGGAAAGTGCAGAGAGGTTTGCCCGCATCATTTGGAAAAATGCGATTTTTGCGGAAAATGTGAGTTGTTTTGCACCTCTGACGCAAGAAAAATATGCGGAAAAGAATATACAGTTGATGAGGTGTTTTCCGAAATTGTAAAGGACAAATTATTTTATGAAAATTCCGGAGGCGGAATTACCTTTTCCGGCGGAGAATGTATGTTGCAGATAGGTTTTCTTTACGAAATCTTGAAAAAGTGTAAGGAAAATGGTATACATACTGCTGTTGACACCGCAGGAAATGTTCCTTGGGAGTATTTTGAGAAAATTATTCCTTATACGGATATGTTTTTATATGATGTGAAATGTATTACGGATAACTTGCACATAGAGGGAACAGGCGTCTCCAACGGGCAAATTTCAGATAATCTTAAAGCTTTGTCCTCGGTTTTCAAAGGCAGTATTTATATACGAATTCCGGTTATCGGCAATTTCAATGACTCAACAGAAGAAATGACAAAAATAAGTGAATTTTTAAAAAATATAAATCCTGATAAGATTGAGCTTTTGCCATATCACAATATAGGAAATCACAAATACACTGCCCTTAATATGATACCTCGGGATTACACTACTCCGGATGAAAACAAAATGACAGAACTTCGAAAAATATTTGGTATTTAAAGAATCGAGGGATGCGGACATATTATTGAGCCTTCAAGAATATGTCAGCATCCCGATTTATTTTTGTTTGTAAGCTTTTGTATTTCCCAATGATTTATACTCCTTTGTAGAAAGACCTGTAATTTTTTTTAAGACAACATAAAAATATTTTATATTATTAAATCCGCATAGACATGCGATTTCTTCGTTTGTGTAGTTGCAGCTGTCAAAAAGGAATTGGGCTTTTTTATACGTTAGTTACCGATGTATTCAACAGGGATGACACCGTATGCATTTTTGAAACATATAATATTTAAATAGCATACTAAGGAAGATGAGGGGGAGCAGATATGATTCTTGCGGATTATTTCAGAAGTGAACATGACATTACATGGGACTATGCTCTGCAATGCGGAGTAAACAAGGGTGTAATAGGACTGCCTGAGGATAAAAGCTTTGACATAACCGATTTTTCTCATTGGCAGGCAGTGAAAAAACGATTTGATGATTACTGAATAAAGCCCGTCGTAATAGAACCATTGCCGAATGAACTGCATGACCATATAAAAATTGGTGATGATATGCGTGATGAGTCTATTGAAAAGTTTATAACAATGCTTGATTATATGGACAGGCTTTATATACTGACAGTTTGCTTTAACTGGATGATACATATCGGCTGGTTAAGAAACTGCGACTCAATCAAAGAGCGGGGCGGAGCGAAAGTTACCGGCTTTGATTTTAATGACTTCAAGGAAACAGATAAAAAATAACGGCTGAGGAGTTATGGAATAATTATGAATATTTCATCAAGGCTGTAATTCCCCATGCAGAAAAACACGGAATAAAATTGGCCTTGCATCCGGACGACCCACCACTTGAAAAGCTTGGCAAGGTGGGGAGAATAATGACGAACTACAATAATATTAACGAGGCTGTTAATATTATAAAAAGTGATAATTTGGGCGTTACAATGTGTCAGGCTACATACCTTATGATTGGTGAAGATTTGTACGAGGTTATTCCGAAACTTTCGGATAAAATCTTTTATACATAATAGGAAATTGCATAAAAATAAAATGTGATATAATAGAGAAGGAAATGGAAAATTTGAGATTTCTGCGGAGTATTGAATATTTGAAAGAGACATTGTTTAAGCAGAGTCTCTTTTGTAATTTCGGCACTGCTTAAATGTTCTTTTTTGAAGTTAAAAAGCAAATATTGGGCATTTACTGAAATTGCAGCAAATGCTATAATGTCATATATGGATGTGAGCTGGTGGGCATATGAAGATATACACAGGAGGTTGATGACATGAAAAGGCGGTTTGAGCTTGTTGTCTTTGGCGCAACAATATTTGCAGCGGGATGTGCGGAGCACGGCGGCGATGTGCTTGTTATTGAAAAGGGCGAGACGGCGGCAACGGACTATGTGAGTTGCATAAATAAAATGAACGCAAGAATAGTACGAAAAAATGAAAAAGCAAAGATGTTGGAAGATAGGCTGAGACACACAAATCTTATTTCTGATGACGATGCGGTGCATATCTATTCGCTTGAAGGGATATGTGCCGAATATTTGAAAAAGGCTCATGTGTTGTTTAATACGGAAATTTTGAATGTTTCAAAACGCCCGAATGGCTTTGAAATTACGGTATATAATCGAATAGACGGATTCATGAGCTTTGAGGCAAAAAGAATAGTTGATACAACTGCCAACGGGTGCTTTGCAGATCAGAATTTTTTTGACAGAAAATTTTTGTGTGCTGAGGTTCAGGGCAATCCCAAAAAACATGTCGCAGAGCTTGTGAAAGGCAGATATGATGACGAATATGCTTGTTGCATTGAGGTGGACGGAGTTTGCAGTTATCACCATGCGGTAGAGCTTTTGTTTGAAAAATGGAATGATATCTGCAAAACGGAAAAAATGAAAATGACAGCTGTTGCTCCTCGTTTTTTATATTCATATGATTCTCCGTTCAGGAGAAAGATCGAGTGCTCATACAGCTTTGTTCCGTCTGTATCGTTCAATGATATCGGATATGCGTTTGAGGAGGGATACAATGAAGCTGAAATACATAAATAACAGACAAACCGAATCTTCAGAAAGCAATGCCGAATTCAGTGCCGTATGTGATGTCTGTGTGGTTGGATTGGGAACGGCAGGTGCGATGGCGGCGTTGAGCGCAGCAGATTGCGGTGCATCGGTAATTGGTATTGAAAAACTAATGCAGCCCGGCGGAACCGGAACCGTCGGGGGAGTTTACGGATATTTTTTCGGGTCATCGGGAGGAAAATATGAAAGTATAGATGCCGATTGTGCGGAAATGCTTACAGATAACTTTATATGCACCGACAAAAAGTATGATAAAAGCTCATTTCCCGGATTTGTCAAGGAATATGTGATAGACAGCCGAATGCGTAGATCGGGCATTTGCATACGTTATGACACTGTTGTGACAGGCGTTTTCATGGATGAAGAAAAGGTGCTGGGAATACAGGTGCTGCATAATGGAAGGCTTGAAAATATCGGCGCAAAGGTTGTGATTGACTGTACAGGAGAAGCACAGGTGTGTCGCATTTGCGGCTGTGAATTTATGCCCGGAAGACGAATGGATAATAGGATGGCAAAATCGGCAAAGCTTGTCGGACTCGGAAAAAACAATTATGAATATATGGACAGCGTCGGAGAATCGGGAATGACGGATTGGTCGGACGCCGAACAAAATTCGGAAAGTATATTGTCGATACTTGAGTCCAAGTCATGGGCAGGCAGAGATGACTATAGCGATAAGAAGAGAATATTGTTTTCAAGTGAAATGATTGGAAACCGTGAGTGTCACTGTGTGCGGACGGAGCGTGAATATTTGTTCGGAGACTATATTTCCGGTCATAAAACAGAAAATCCGCTTTTTTATGCTTTTGGACCTGTTGACAATGTAAATCAGGATATAGCGTTTGAATCGGAAGAATATCAAAACTGGCTTTTTTGTACCATGTCTGGCTATGGCTTTTCGGTTGGAGTGAGCAAGGAAATGCTGATTCCAAGGGGTGTTGACGGACTGCTTGTTGCCGGCAAGGGAATCGGCGTCGGGCACGATCTTGCAATGCTTGTCAGAATGAAAAGGGATATGCAAAAGTGCGGAGAGGCTGCCGGTGTGATTGCACATCTTGCGGCAAGGGATTGCGTTTCGGTGCGGAATGTTGAGTATGACTTGATTAAGGAGATGTTGGAAGACACAGGTTGTTTCTGCAAAGAAAACGATTTGGGACTGAGAAACCTCAAGAAAAAATCGGGCGGAATTTATGAAAAAGCGGTTTTCCCTAAAAATATTAATGATTTGAAACAAATGCTTTCAAAGGAAAATTACGGAACGGGACTTTGGTATGCTTTTCTCAGATATGATGAAAAAACGGTTTCATATCTCAGAAAATGGTCAAAAAGCGAAGATGAATCCCTGAAAATCAACTCTGCGATTGTGCTTGCAATGCAGGGAGACGATTTTGCATTGGATACTGTCCGCAGTATTCTTTTGCAAACTCCCGAAATGCCGGGTGAGATTTGGGAGGACAGATACTATTTGAATTTTGCAAAGGCAATTGCGCTGTGCGGAAGGTTCAGGGATGAAGCGGCGATTGATGTGCTTTGCGATATAGTGCGGACTGATGGAAAGAAATATGTGTCAAAGCTTAAAGGAGGCACATATTTTTACAGAACCGCAGAAAGTTTTGCGGCTCAGTTTGTCGCTTTAGCAATTGTAGCGTTAATCAATATAGCAGATACCTCAAAAAGAAGAGGAGAGATTTCGGATATGCTCGGAGAGTGGGTTTCTGCAGAAAAGGAAAATGCGGAAATTGAAGCAGTAAGGCAGACGACAGTTGATATAATTAAGAATATGGCATAGGAGGGAAATGAAATGAGTTTTGTAGTACAGAAAATAAAAAAAGGAATTTTGAGAATAATCGGAGAGGATAAAAAAGAGGAAAACTATCTTGAAAGATATGGAATTGTGAATATCCCCGAGAGCGACGGTTCTTGTGATGCATATGTCGAAGGTAATACAATTAAGTTGCCGTGGGGAAAAGACATTGAATTTTGTGTGAGAGATGAGAATGGCGCACAATGGCAGGAGATTGAGCAGGAATTAAACGAAAAGTTTGGAAAGACCATACCACATGCGGTTAAAGTTGAGGGCCGTCCCGACGGTGAGGTAATCAACATCGGAGATGCGGCACTTGGCAAAAACAGTGCACACAAATTCGGAATAAACTTCGAAATAGGCAGAGACGAATTTTTTTACGGCCTCGGAGAGGGCGCAAGAGACCGCATTTCATTGCGTGGATATTCATATCAGAACTGGACGATTTATCAATACAATGAAATACCGATTCCATTGGTCATGAGCAGTGACAATTGGGGAATTTTTATCAATGCACAGGGCAGGCATTTTGTTGATATCGACAACTTGATGAAAGATCGCCTGACGATTCTCGGAAATTTTGATGATCTTGATATTTTTGTTTTGTACGGCGAAAGCATGAAGACAATAATAAGGCATTATACCGAAATAACCGGACAGAATGCAATTTTGCCGAAATGGGCATACGGACTGACATATATTGCGGGAATACATCAAAATCAATTTGAAATTTTGCAGGATATGACAAAATTCAGGGAAAAACATATACCTTGTGACACCGTCAGCCTTGAGCCGGGCTGGATGACAAAACACTATGACTATTCGTTTGACAAGGAATGGAACGAGGAAATGTTTCACATCTGCAAATGGATGCGATACAGAGAGTGTCCATATACATTTCCGTCCGTGCTGCGTAGATTCGGCTTCCACACAATGCTGTGGATGTGTGTTAATTATGATTTGTGTGACAGAGAGGAGCGGCTTGTCACCGGTAAAGGAGAGCTTCCCGAGTGGTATGAGCACGTCAAGCAGTTTGTGAATGACGGTATTGATGGCTTTAAAATGGATCCTGCAGATATGGTAATCAGGGTTGACCCTAACAAAATATATACAAACGGAATGTCTGAACTTGATATGCACAGCGTGTCACAGGTTCTTGTCCTGAAACAAATGTATCAAGGTTTTGCGGAGCAGATGAACATGAGACCGTTCATTCACTATTGCGGAGGATATACGGGACAACAGCATTGGGGTGCCGCAACAACGGGAGACAACGGCGGCCTCAAGGGCGGTATGATTTGGCTTTTGAATCTTTCAATGTCGGGCTTTATGAATGTCACGGTTGATATGGATATATATAACCCTGCGGCAATTCATTTTGCAATGCTTGCTCCGTGGGCGCATCATAATGCATGGCAGGGGTGCGGTCAGCCGTGGTATGCGGGAAGCAAATGCGAGAATATATACATATACTATGCGAAGCTTCGCTATCGTCTTATTCCGTATTTGTATTCACATGCAATTGAATGTTATCTGACGGGTGTTCCGATAATAAGACCAATGCCTTTGGAATATCAGCCGGATTTGAACTGCCGTGAGCTGACAAATCAATATATGCTGGGAGGCAGCATTCTGCTGTCGGCGTTTACCGACAAGGTATATCTGCCCGATGGTGTATGGGTAGACTATTGGACAGGCGAGGAATATGCCGGCAGGAGGTGGATCGAATACGCAATTCCCGAGGACAGAGGTGGTGCATTCTTCATAAAAAAAGGAGCAATCATTCCGATGTGGCATGACAGAGACTACACATCTCAGTATACCGAGGAGAAAATAGAATTGCATTTTTATCCCCACGGCAAAACGGCGTTTGTTTTCCGTGAAGATGATGGAATAAGCGAGGAATATAAGACTGGCAGAATTTGCGAAACGGAAATAATATGTGAAGAAAAAGAAGATTGCGTATACATCAAAATCGGAAATCGAAACGGTGACTACAACGATAAGCCAAAACAGAGATTTTGGGAAATTTTTGTGCATCAATGTGATAAAAAGGTCATCGCGGAATGCAGTGACGACAGTGCAAGCATTGTTTTGAAGAAATGATATATATGCCAATGGCGGTTTTAAAATGCGAGAGGAGAAATACAGTGAAAAAGGGAATCGACAGAGTAACAAGTTTTTTTATTGCATTTGCGATGATTTTAACGACATTTTGCAGCATGACGGTATTTGCTGACGGCGAAATATATACGGAGGATTTTTCGACAAAAAATGAGAGCAAAATACCGGGAGCATTTTATTCGGAAAACATGATGACAACAACCCTGTCAACGACAATACACGGGGATGGCACGGCAGCGCTCAGAATTGATAAGGAAAAGCCCGGTGTGGCGGTGTTCCGTGTGACAAACGTCGGAGCAATCAGACTTCGCGGCTCAAATGACAACGGAGACAGTGAGGATTATTCATTCTTCTGGTCGACCGACAATGTTAACTATACGCAGATTAACCCCGTTAAGGTCGATTTGGGAAAGGGTGGCTCATTCTATGCATGCGACTATTACTTTGCGGGTTTTCCCGGGGGTGAAATATATTTTAAGGTATATATACCGTACGTTAAGGGCAGAGAAAGATATAACAGATGTTTGCTGAAGCTTGAAATCGAAAGCGAAACCACAAGCATAATTGAAGACTACGATAAAGACATGCTTGACCAGTTTGATTTGTCATTTGCGGAAAACAGATTTATGAAAAGCACAGAGGGTACAGACGGCGAGACTGCCTTGAGATTTGCATACATGAAAAACACAATGGATAAGCTGATTTTGACGGAAAATCGATTTGACACGGAAATGACAAGAGGTGAATTTGCAGATTCGCTTGTGCGGATTATGTTTGCCGGAAACAGGGCAGTCGATAGGGTATACTATAACAGCATGTCGGACGTATTATCTTCAACCGATTATGCCGGAGCAGCAGAACATGTCACAGCGCTGGGGTATATGAAATGTATGAGGGATTCAACCTTTCACCCTGAGGAACCTGTAACAATTTTTGATGCGGAGTATGCGCTGATGTGCATGCTTGGATATCAAAGTGTCGTAAATTCCGGTAATTTGTATTCGGTTGCAAGGATGGCAGAGTTTGACGCTCCCTCGAAAAACGGAAATATAAGTGTGAGAGACGCTGCAAAACTTATATTTAGCGCGATCAATGCGTATACAGCGGCTGACAATTACAACGGAAAGGTCGCGATCGGAAAAGAGCGGTTCATAGACAGATATCTTAAGGTTAAAAAGGTTGTCGGACAAATGACCTGCAGCAGATACGGAACGCTTACGGATTATGAATCGGACGGCAAAAACACGGCGGTTATTGACGGCATTGAGGTCGAAATGAGCAACAGCAGTTTTCATGAGAATATCGGCCGGTATATCTATGCGTATGTTGAGGATGACAACGGCAGAAATAAGGTTTTGTCATACGGAATCGAAAACAAGTCTGTCAGACAGCCGAAAATCCTGAAAAGAGATTTTGAACTTTCCGCGTCCTCGCTTAATCAAATATCATATTCCGAGGACAACAAAAGTCGCACTCTCGGTGTAAAAATCAAAAAAGCAATGATTAACGGTGAGAGGGAATATGCGTTAAGCGCGGATTTATATGGCAAGTGTGATGTGTTGATGTTCTTTGATTCGGACAATGACGGAGTTTGCGACACTCTTGTCGGCGAAAAATATGACAATTATTATGTCGGCACACAGTTTACAGCAAAGAAAGGCTTTGCAGACTATTTCACAAGCGAAAGATTTTATATTGATGACGATGTATATGACCACATCAGCTACTTCTGCAATGATGCCCCGGGGAGTTATAAGGACATAAAAATCGGTTCTGTGGTATCCGTTGCCAAAAGCGCTAATGATAAATTCATCAAGATTGTGATATGCAACGATTTTGAGGAGGGCAGAATCGGATTGATCAGCAACTCGGAGGATTCGTTTAAGATTGACGAGAAAAAGTATTATTTTTCCGATGCGTTTAAAAAAATGGTTGATGATGGATATGTAGCTATGCCGGAAGCAGGAATATACGGGAAGTTCTTCTTTGATGCTGTCGGTGAAATGGCGGCATATGTGCAGACGCAGGGGACGGAAAAATATGGTTTTCTCATTTCGTGCGGACAGAAAAAGGATTTGACCGAGACAACAATGCTGAGAATTTTCAGCGATGACGGAGCGGTGTCTGACCTTGAGTGCGCCGGAAATGTCAGAATTACCTGCGGCACAAGCTCATCGAAATACTCTGACAATGCAGTATATGCAAGGCTCAGCAGCGACGCTTTGCTCACTGTCGGAGGAAAATGCGAGGGTTTGATAAAATATCGGCTGAATGGAAAAAATGAAATCACACAGATTATAATTCCCGAAGCAATCAGAAGCGAGAATGCATTTTCGTTGGATTATGAAAACACCGCCGCGTTTACGAACGGCAGCGGATTGATCAACAATTCGTATTCGATTGATGAGAACACAAAGGTTTTTTATATTCCTTATGACCGTGGTGAAACCAATGTGTATACAAACACATACAAGCTGATACAGGGCTATGAAGGATCGGGAGCTACGCAAAATATAAAGCTCTATGACACAGACAGCGCCCGAAATGCAAGCGCAATGGTTGTATATGAAAATATGCGAGACGGTGACAATAAGGGAATTGACGCAAACAGATTTTCGTATGTCCTTGAAATTGTAAAGGAATATGACGAGGTAACGGAGAGAGTCAGGGACAAGGTGAGATTGATAAAAGCGGGAAGTGAATATGAGTTCTTTACTGCGGACTCTCTCAGGCTCAGAAAAGGAAAGGTTGGGTCTGTCGAGGCTGACTTGACCGATTTGACTGTGAATGATTTGGAAACGGGCGATGTCATATACTATGCATTGAACAACAAGGGAGAAATCGGAAAGCTCACCTTACTATATGATTCGGACGAAAGAATTTTCTACACGACAAAGGGTGAGAGTCTTTCCGAAACGGGCGTTGCGAGAAGTGGAGAATACTTGATATTGTATGCCGATATAAAGGGAGTATATGGCAAGTATATTTACATTAACGCGGCCGGAAAGGACTATCTTCTTGCAAACAATGCGAATGTGGTGATACTTGATAAAAATCGGAGCAAAGTTTCAATCGGAACCACGGAGAATTTGGATATTGGCGACAGGGTCGCAATCCGAACCGAACAGTCAAGTGTTACGGATGTATACATCATACGCTGAATTAGGATTACTTCTGCCAAAAAGAGCGGAGGGTTCGGATTGATTTCTTACACAGGAGTGCAGACTTCTTCCGATTTGTCGCAGAATTGGGTACATCTCTTGTTGAAAACAGATTAAAAGGAAAAGGTTTGATGCCGAAAAGGCGGAAAGGAGTTTGTGATGAAGAGACTGAGAATGGCAGCAGCTGCCGTGACGGCATTTGCGGTATTAATTACGGGGAGTTTTTGCTTTGCTAAAACTCTTGAACCTCCGATGAACATGATGGAGGAGGGAGAAATGCAATATTGGTTCGGGTTTGGTGCTGACGTGTCCGATTCCGAATCGGTCACTGACGGTGAGTGCGTTATAAATGCATCGGATTTGTATTATCTGGGGCTTAAAGCTGTTGACGGTGAAGTTTATCCGTATATAAAATGGGGCGGTGACGGCAGCGACGGAACAATTGTCGAGAAAGAGGAGTTTGGAAAGTCGACAGACTTTGCGTTTGAAAGCTTTGAAGGTCTTGAACTTCTTGATGTGCCAGAAACCACATCGGTTCACCCCGAAGACTTGACGCGAATGAGAAAAGCCTATGATGCTACAAAATCGGAATTTGTCTATAAGTCAAAAAATGTTTCCGAAGTGAAGCTGACATTTTTTGCCGACAGCTCAATCACACCCGAAAGCATAGTTGAAATATATGCGTCGGCAGACAAAGAAAGCTGGCAGAAAATTGATCAAAGCTGCACAAAACAGCAGGGAGGCGGCTGGCCAACATTTACGTTTGTTTCCGAGGGCAATTTCCCGAAGAGCGAAAATGACGGAACAGTATATATAAAAATCAAGTTCGGAAACTATGTTAAATCAAGCGGTGCGACAGTTGAGTGGTATAACGCACACTTGGCAAAAATGGAGACAAAACGCGCGGCAGATCCGTCCGAACAGGGAACGATTCTCGGAGAAACCGCCCTTGACTTTAATGCGCAATACCGCATTGTCGGCGCAGTATCTGCGAAAGACAATTCCGTTTCGCTGTTTGCAATGAAGAACGATGAGATTGTTTCCGAAATATCCAATGTTCTTGCAATCAGACCAAACGAAGAGATTGCTGAATGCGTGATCGCGAACACTGCCGGAGGAATTGCGGCAGGTGTCGAGGCTGAATATCAGTGCATAAGCAGTGCGGATACAGGTGCGGCATATGAGGCGGTGCAGACTGCCATGTCTAATTGCAGTTATGCAAGCCTGATCGATGCAAGAGCGCTGACGGCGGAAATGGACGAATGTCTTGCAAAGGACGTATGCATTGCAAGACTGAATGAGTGCGAACGCCTGTTCGAAACAAAAAAAGCGCTATATGACTCGGAACTTGAGAACTTGAGGGATTGCGTTGTGACAACGGACAACGTGAGAGAGAAATATTCGGAATATGAAACTCTGAAGAGCCAAAGTGCGCTGTATGAAACGGAAACGGGCGAATATTCCGCAGCTCTTGAGACGATATATCAAAAATTCAGTTCATATCTGATCTATCTGAACAGCTTCAGAGATGACTTTAATCTTCCCGACGGCAGCCTGATTGACGGTTGGTATGCTGACCATGAGCTGATGATTGCAAGCGGGCTCAGAACGAACGGCGGTAATGTGACAATTCCGAGCGGCGAATCAATGAACCACACCATTTTTGATGTTGACATGACGGAAGAAACAGATAACAAAAACAAATATTGGATCGGCACTGATTTCAGACTTGACGGAGACAGCATAAACGGAGGGTTTGCAGGAATCAATGTGGGAGATCTGTATTATGGCGGAGTGAAAGAAAGGTCGGGCAAATTCTATCCGTACATCGGCTGGGGCGGTGAAGGCAGTGACGGATTCATTAACGAGCACTATGACTGCACGACGGCTGATACATCAAACGCATTTGCAGTGTCAAATGTTATGGCAGCGGTGGTGTCATCATCTACTGCACCGTTCTATAATGAGGACAAAACCAGATTAAGGCGAACCAATGCGGGCATTGGGTATATTGTGTTTAAAATGGATAAGGCAGACCGCGTCAGTCTGGTGTTTTATGCCGACAGCGGCGTTGACCCGGAGACAATTGCAAGCGTATACGTTTCGTCAGACAACCTCAGGTGGACAAGGCTGGAGTCTGACGTGACTGTGAGCGGCACCGGCGGCTGGAAACAATATGATATTGTCACGACAAGTGAAATACCGGCAGACAGCAAATATATCAAAATCGAGTTCATGGAAACAAAGAAGAAAAAGGACGGAAGCGTAATGGAATATTACAACATCAACTGTGCGCGCATGACAATACGGCGCAGTGCAACCGCTGAGGAGCTTTCGTATGTATATTCCGACACTCCGCTGGAGAGCGGCAAGGACTACAATGCGTACATGAGACTTTCACAGGCGGATAACACGGTGAAAATGTATGTTTTGGAAAGGGATAACGCGGAAGCGGAACCCGATATGATTGAGCTTGGAGTGCTGTTCCGACCGGACGAGAAATTGAATCTGCTCACGGTCGAAAACGGAGCATGCACAGACATGACGGTTGATAATATCGCTTGCGAGATGGCGCAGGACGAGGTGTCGGGCACATATGAGGAGAAATTAAGCACAGCAGAGGAAAAGAAAACCTACAAAACAATCATCGAGGCAATTGATGCGATGGAGAATTGTCCTGAGAGTATGATGAAGGAACTATACTCCCAAATTTTGGAAATATACAGAAAGCAAAACAAAGCAAAAATTCCGCAGGTAAAAAATGTTTCGTTCAGCGATAACTGCATTGCAGGCAAGCAGGTTAAGGCTGTCATCACTGCCGAGGACAGCGGCGAAAACCTTAAGAGTGTGAAATATGAATGGTATATTGGCGATGAACTTAAGAAAACGTCTGAGACGGATAATTCATATGACATACCGGCAGACGCTGTTGGAAAGACCATTTTGGTGAAAGCAACCCCCGAGAGCTATTTCGGAGACTATGGAAATACCGCTGAAAACTCGGAAAACGTCAGAACCTCAGGTTCGCAAGGCGGAGGCGGCTTGCAGGGCGGCGGCCCTGCCGGCGGAGGGTCAATTAAGCCGATTCAAAAGACAGAGGAGAATGCCAATGACGGCAATCAGACGCAAAAACCCGGCATAAGCGCTTTTGCTGATGTGACATACCATTGGGCAGGCAAGGAAATAAACGAAATGGCAAGGCTTGGCTTTGTAAACGGAGTTGGTGAAGACGAATTTATGCCCGATTCCAATATTTCCAGAGCTGAAATTGCCGCAATCGTCGAAAGAATCGGAAAGAAAAAGTCAAACTCCGAGAATCGCGCTGATGTGAACTATTCAGATGTCAAAAAGAATGATTGGTTCTTTGACAGCGTGGAATTTGTTGTAAACGCAAAAATCATGGAGGGCTTTGAGGACAGTTTCAACCCGGAGGAAAGCATGACCAGAGAACAAATGGCAAAGGTTGTTGTCAGCCTGTGTGAATATTTGGGAATCAACAGTGTTGGTGCAAGTGAGAACATTGAATATTCTGACAGAGGAGAAATCAGCGATTGGGCTGTTCCGTATGTCGATGCATGTGCGCGTATGGGGATTATGAACGGCGTCGGAGACGGACTCTTTGCGCCAAAAGCAACTTTGACGCGTGCCGAGGCAGCAGTAATAATTTATAGAATAGTTTCTATGGAAAGTGGAGCAGATGCTGATGATGCACAGGCTTAAGGCAATATTTAACGGACAAGACACAAGAACGGTATATTTTAAGTGGCTGACAACGTTTGCTGTTGTATTATCGGTGGTAGTTCTCAGCATAATGCTGATTTTTGCAAGCATATCCACAGGTACGGGCAAATTGATGCAAGATAAATCACAGATACAGCTGCAGTATGTTCGTTCAACAATAGACGGAGAGATATTATATGCTCAAACAATTGTTTCCAAAGCATGCCTGAATGAGGGAGTTCAAAGACTTTCAAAAGGAGAAAAGCTTGATGAAATGCGCATGGCAGGATTGATTAAGGAGCTTGAGGAATATTCGCGCATATCGGGAAAGTCGGGAGATTTTTTTCTGCTTTTCCGAAATGCGGATTTGTGCCTCAGTCCAATGGGAAAATATTCCCGCGATGTGTTTGCCGATGTCTATGTCAACAGAAAGGGTATGTTCACAAGCAAGGATTTGGAATATTTCTACGGAGATGATGAATCGGGAAGATATATAGGAATCAGCTCTCTCGGGAAAAGAAGCGTTGCGGCGGTGTATTTTCTGAGGAATATAGGCGAGGAGGAGTGTTTTGCAACACTGGTTGTGCCGTTCGACAGCAGCGTTTTCAATATAGAAATCGGAAATGCATACAGCTTGCAGCTGTGCAGCGATGATGAAAAAGTCATTTTCGGAGACGAGACGCTGAGCGTTGATGTATCGGGAGGAGAACAGGGGAAAATTATGACGGGCAGAACAGGCTCGAAAAGGATAAGGTATATGTTCCTTAAGTCTGCGGTTTCTGATGTGAAATATGCGATTATGATTGACACAAAGGAATATAATGCTCCGCTGAACAGCCTGAAACTCATCATCATTTTGCTGTGCCTTTTTGAACTGATTTTAATTGTTTTGGTTTTGTATCGTTTCGTCAAGGGCAACTATCACGAAATTTCAAGGATAATTGATGTTTTTCCGCACGAATATTCGGGAGGAAACGAGTTTGACGCAATATATAACTATATACATCTGCTCAAATCTGCTCAAAGCAAAACGGATTTGCTGACAAGAAAACAGCACGAGCTGCTGAAATACAGCTTTGTTGCCAACCTGATAACATCGTCATATGCGCCCGAAACACTGAAAGAGAGAATGGAAAACTATGAAATTGAATTTGTTTCGGATTTGTTCTGTGTTGTGCTGTACTATGTCGAGAATATCGGTGTGCTGAACACGGGAGATGAAAAAAACAGTGAAAAGGATTTCGACGCGGTTGAGTTCACTGTGAGAAGCGTTGTTGAAGAAATGGCAACGGAAAACGGTGATGTTGCATATGTTGCCGAGGTCGGAGGAATGTTTTGCTGCTTGATGAACTTCAAAGAAGGAAAAACAGGTTTGCGACTTGCGGAGGAAATCGCAAGAAGGTCAAGTGAGTTTTTTGAGGAATATTTTGAATTTTCTTTAAAAATTTCAATCGGAGAAAGGGCAGAGGGAATCGAAAACATTGGCAAAAGCTATAAAAGCGCAATGAAAAACCTTGAAACCTGTTTCTATGACAGCGATATAATCTGCGGCAGCGAAGAAAGCAGCGGCGAGGAAAAAGCAGTTTCACGGAAAATCTATGAGGAGCTTTCGGAGGGCAGAACAAAGGCAGCGGCAGAAATTCTGAGAAACAGCCTGAAAAATGACAATGCTGAGAGCAGACAGCGTATGGGCGAGATTTTCAAGGTGATATACGGCATAAGCAAGGAAAACGAGAATATACCGTTTGATGATGTGCAAAAGCTGTTCGACGCCATGCAGTCGCAGGAGCTTGAAGTGTTTGCTGATGAAGCGGAGAAAACCATAATGAGACTTTCTGGGGACGAAAAGCTCGATTGGGGACATAAGGCGCTGCTCCAGAAAAAGGTTGAGAAGTATATCTGCGAAAACTATATGGATGCAAACCTCAGCTCACAGCAGGTTGCGGAGCATTTTAATATGTCGCAGAACTATTTTCTGCGGTTTTTCAAGAAGAACTCGGGAGAGGGATTTTTGGACTATATTCACAGGCTGAGAATTGAAAAAGCCAAGCAAATTCTGCGCGAGGAAAACTGCAACATGCACACGCTCTACACTCGGTGCGGATATAACAGCTATAACACATTTTCACGTGCATTCAAGAAAAATGTGGGAGTAACTCCGCAAATCTACAGGGATAACCAAATTTGAAACAGAATATCATCATTTGAATATTTACTTTTTTGAGATGAAAATGATAAAATTTAAGTAATAAAAAAACAAGGAGGAAATAACAGCAATGAATAAGACTAAAAGACCTTTTTCGTTCGTTGCGGCAAGTATGGCAGCTGTGACAGCGCTTTCGGGCTGTTCCGGCAAAACGGGCGGCGGAGAAACGGATAAGCTCACGCTCAAGTATTGGTGCGGGCTTCCCGGAACTGTGTCAACGGTTGTGACAAACCTGGGAGAAACAGACTTCTATAAAGAGCTGGAACAAAGAACCGGTGTGCACATTGAGTTCATTCATCCCTCGGCAGGAAGCGTTAAGGAGCAATTCAACGTTTTGGTCGCTTCAAGAGATTTTCCTGATGTCATGGAGTATGACTGGTCATCATATCCCGGCGCCGAGAGAAAAGCGTCGCTTGACGGCGTTGTTGCGGATGTGACAGACTATATGAAAGATAACGCGCCGCACATACTTTCGTTTGTGAACGACAAGGCACCGAAAATCAAGAAACGCGTGACGACCGACGATAGATGGTACATAATCCCGTCAATGCTTGATTTTTCTGAGTATAACTGTGTTAAGGGAACTCTGATCAGACAGGATCTGCTTGACAAATTCAACCTGCAGATGCCCGAAACCATCGACGAATGGGAGAATGTCCTGAGAACTTTCAAAAACGGCGGAGTGAAATATCCTCTGTGCCTGCGCAGCAGCGACATTACGTCATACTGCCAGTTTATAAGCGCATATGACGTTGCAACAACGTTTTATCAGGACGGCGGAAAAATTAAGTATGGCTATTTTGAACCCGGAATGAAAGAGTTTTTGGCAAAGATAAACTCGTGGATATCCGAAGGACTGGTAGATCCGGACATAATGACAATGGACGGAAGCTCGTTCGACTCAAAGGTTCTCAACGGAGAGGTTGGTGCATGGGTTGATGCCATATCCGAAATGAAGCATAAAACCGCTGAAATCAGAAAGGTTGCACCCGATGTGAAAATTGTCGGTGCACCGTATCAGACTCTGACAAAGGGCGCACAGAATAAGTTCTACTACTTTGAGAGAGTTGACGGCTATACCTACCAGAACGAAGCGGCAATAACAACCGCAAACAAGCACATTCCCGAAACCCTCAAGTGGTTTGACTATGCATTCACGGACGAGGGACACATGCTGTATAACTTTGGTGTTGAGGGCAAGAGCTATACTATGGTGGACGGAAAACCGAAATATACCGATTTAATCACAAACAACCCCGACGGACATGCAATGCGCACAGCCCTTGGTTTGTTTGCACGTCCCGAAGCTCCCGGCTATGTTGATGTGGGATATTATGACCAGTACTATGACATGCCCGAGCAGCAAGCAGCGGCAAAAATGTGGTCTGACGAGGCGGCAAAGGTTGAACAGGCGGTTGTTTGGAGAGCGTGCTATAAGCTCAACGATGAAGAAGCAGACAAGGTCAGCGAGCTTTTGCCGCAGTTCACAAGCTTTGCGTCAGAAAACTTTGCAAAGTTTGTAACGGGAGTGACGCCGCTGAGCGAATATGATAAATTCGTAGCCGAACTGTCCAAGCTTGGGGCAAATGAGGTTATGGGCATATATCAGACTGCGTATGACAGATTAAAGTGATGCATTGGAGGGAATCTCGTTGGAGACGATAAGAAACACACAGAAAAAGAAAGGGTCGGATTTCAGAATCCGATGCGCAAGGGATTTTTCCAAAAACAAATACATCTATCTCATGCTTTTGCCGGTTTTGCTGTATTTCATCATGTTTTGCTATGTGCCGATGTACGGAGCGCTCATTGCGTTCAAGGACTATAAGGTTGCAAGCGGTGTTTGGGGCAGCCAGTGGGTCGGCTTTAAGTGGTTTGTCAGATTCTTTAATGACTACACCTTTCTGAGAGTGCTGAAAAACACGTTAATAATCAGCGCTGAGAATATCCTGTGGGGATTCCCTGCACCGATAATTCTTGCACTTCTGATGAACGAGCTGACAAACAGCAAATTCAAAAGAGTTGTGCAGACCGTGACATATCTTCCGCACTTTGTCTCGATGGTTGTTGTGTGCAGTATCATTACGGCATTCTTTTCAAGAGACGGTGTTGTGACAAAGTTTTTCACGCTGTTCGGCATGGAAGCAACAAACATGCTGGCAGTGCCGGGATATTTCCGTTCAATATACATCGGAACGGGAATTTGGCAGACAGTCGGATGGGGTACGATTGTCTATCTTTCCGCACTGACGGCAATTGACCCTCAGCAGTATGAGGCGGCAACAATTGAGGGTGCAAGCAAGTTCAAGCAGGTTCTGCACATAACCCTGCCGGGAATTGCTCCGACAATCACAATCATGCTCATATTGCGTGTGGGACAGATAATGAATGTCGGGTATGAAAAAATCCTTCTTCTGTATTCACCGCTCACATATGAGACGGCAGATATAATATCGACATATGTATACAGAATCGGTGTTCTCGAGGGAGTTCAGTATAGCTACAGTGCGGCAATCGGACTTTTCCAGTCGGCAGTTAATTTGATTTTGATCATTGTGACAAATGCTGTGAGCCGTAAGATAAGCGAAACCAGCTTGTGGTAGGAGGAATACATCATATGTTAATTAAAAAATCTATCGGCGAACGTCTGTTTAATGTATTTAACGTTTTGTTTATGCTTGCTCTGATGTTCGTCATGGCAGTTCCGCTGTGGCATGTGCTGATGGCGTCGCTGAGTGACTCGGGAGAAATTGTTCGTGCAGCGGGAGAGGGCGTCATGCTTTGGCCTAGAGGTTTCAACTTTGACGCATATCGGCTTGTGGCAAAGAACCCCAACATTTTCAACGGCTATAAAATCACGATTTTGGTTGTTGTTGCGGGAACTCTGATGAGCGTTGTTATCACTTCGTTCGGCGCATATGCGCTTTCGCGCAAGAACCTGATGTGGAAAGGACTAGTCAACAGAATGATTGTTTTCACAATGCTTTTCAGCGGAGGCTTGATCCCGACCTACATCATCATCAACAACGTATATCATCTCGGGAACAATCTGCTTGTTCTGATTCTTCCCGGAATTGTCTCGCAGTGGAATTTGATGGTCATGCGCACATCGTTTGAGGGGATTCCCGAAAGCTTGATTGAGTCGGCAAAAATCGACGGTGCAAATGACTTCACGATTCTGTTTAAGATTGTCTATCCGACATCAATGGCGATCATTGTTGTTATGATTTTGTTCTATGGAATCGGATATTGGAACGCTTGGTTCAATGCGATGCTGTATATACGAAACAGAAGTCTCTTCCCTCTGCAGCTGATACTCAGAGAGATACTTTTGCAGAACAGCACAAACGCAATGACAACGGACATTGCGCTGAGCGACAAGGGCTCTGTTTCGGAGAGTATAAAATATGCGCTTATTGTTGTTTCAACGCTTCCGATTCTGTGTCTCTATCCTTTCCTGCAGAAATATTTCGTCAAGGGCGTTATGATTGGCGCAGTTAAGGGATAGACGTGAAAAAACGGGCGGTATTGCCCAACATCGACTGAATTGAAATGGCGGAAATATGTTTTCCGTTGCCGGTCAAAAAAAATAAAAATAGGCGAGTGTAAAATTCAAAAATTTGGTCATGCGGATAACTAAGGGCTTTGGAAAAAGGAAAATACTTACGTGCGGATACTATCTGCCCCTACAATCCAAATGTCAGCCTTGTGCGATTTTCTTATGCGCGGATACTATCCGCCTCTACAGCTGAAACAACGCTGCAACGTAGCCTTGTAGGGGCGACTGATAGCCGCCCGAAAAGCAAATGCAGCGGCTTGCGGAAAAACGCAGAAACCATAAGGGCACATTAGCGAAGTATCAGTTTTTTTGAATTTTTATAAACGCCAAAAAAATATAAAAAAGAATGGAGAATGTGAAATGAAGAGAAGAATAACATCATTAACATTAACCCTTGTTCTGTTGGTTTCAATGTGCTTTTCAGGTGTGATTGCAGTGAATGCCGCAGACGTCAGTGAAAACGGATTTTTGCTTTTTGAAGATGAATGCGCAGAACAGGGCAAACGTGTTAAGAATAAAAGTAATGGAATAAGCTTTGTGCCGGGACAGCATGGAAGTAATACGATATTCACAACTACAGGAAGAATAGGTTTTAACAGCAGCGGAGACTATGTTGTTTATGATGTCAGCGGACTTTCGGCAGAGAAAATTGTAATTGACGATTACGGCAATAATAGTGTAACGTTTAAGCTTGAGGGGTACGGTGAAATTCAGTCTGACTGGAACACGGCAGGCACAAATATTACATGCACTGTAGAAAAAACGGACGATATATATAGTATTGACGGAAAAAAACATGCTTGGCAAAAAAGGACGCGTGTTGCAACACTTGGTGAAAACTGCAAATATGTGAAGCTTACGGCAGAATGGAACATAACAGATACAAATCAGCTGTATATTGACACTATCAGAGTGTATGGAAAAAAACCTGTTGCAATGGTTTTTGAGGACGGAACGGTTGAGCTTGAAGCAGACAAAGGAGAGGCAACTGTGACTGTTGCTGCAACAGTAGGAGCTGACACCTGCACAAAGGTTGAATTCTTTGACAATGAAGGCACGCCAGTTGAGGGAACCAAAGGTACGGACGGAGTGTATACAGCTGATTTGACAATGGAAACAGGAGCTCACCGCGTTTATGCAAAAGCATATTTCGGCGACAGCGCAGTAGTTTCGGACGCAGTTGTATATTCTGTCGGCTCTTCCTATAAAAAAGGTGAAAGTATGACAACATATGATGCGAAAAGTGGATTTTCTGGAGAATTGTCAACCTACGGAAAAACGGTTTCGAGTGATTCTGCAGGTGTTTCATATACTGAGCCGGCATTACAAGAAGACGGTTCAATACTCGTGACCAATATTAAGGGCGGATTTGCATTTGATACAAAGCAGCAACAGTGCAGTGATTTTGAATTTAGTTTTAAGATTAACTCAAACTATAAGACAAATTTAATTACAACGGTTTACGGAAACAGTGATGCGGATACATGGCCATCATCGTATATCACAATGGTAAGCGGTGCGGGAACGACGAAAAAGAGTGTGCGTGTTTCCTCAAACGGTAATTGGAATGATAACAAATTTGTTGTTATTGGAGAAAATGTGCTTGAACCCGGTAAAGATCATGTTATAACCAGCAGAGTTAACAAAACTGATTTGAATCACGGTGTGATAACTTTGTTCGTTGACGGGAAATATATAGGCAAACAGACTATTGACAGAACAGATGGTGCAGGCAGTGATCAGGCATTCAATAAGATTATAAAACAAATTCAGGTCAAGGGTGCGGCGAATACTTCTGAAAGTGAGATTTATATCAAATCCTTTGAATGTTACAAGCTCATCGAAAACGATGCAAGGGTGACAGACTTGAAAGTTAACGGCGAAAGCGATGCATATGCTGCGACAGACAGCAAAAGTATTACAATCATGACCGATAAGGCGCTTGCAAGCGGTTCAAAGCTTATGATTGGTTCACAGGAAGTTGATTTGACAATCAGCGGAACAACAGCAACTGCTGATCTCAGTGAAACCACACTTCAGCCGAATACGAAATATGATTTGAAAATCGGTAACATCAGTGCAGGTTCAATTAAAACTGCGGCTGCAGAGAGCAGCGTGAGAGAGGCGAATGTTTCAATGAGCGAAGGAAAGTGCGTCGCAACGATGAAATACAGCAACACAACGAACAGTGCCGACTCGGTGACGATGATACTCGGCTTGTATGACGAAAGCAAAGAGCCTGTTGGCTTTGCGACACATGAACATGCAATTCAAGCATTTGAGGTGGAGGGCAGCGGTAAGTCTGAAATTGCGCTGCCGGATGGATTCAAAGGCACAGCTAAGCTTTTCTGCTGGGACAGCCTGAACGGTGCGGTTCCGAGATTTGATATAGAGAGTGCGACGATTAATTGATGATTAACTGATGATTAACTGATGCAAATGTGTGTGAACCGTGGCAATGGCTTTAACATGCCTCCACGGTTCATGCTGATTAAAGGCATAATTTAATTCATACAGAATGGAGGAAAGGCATGAACTTCAAGAGAATTATTGCGGCAATCGGCTCTGCGGCTGTTCTTGCGTCCTCGCTGCCGTGCGCGGCGGCAGCAGACGGAGCATACAGCGTCACCGATGAGTTCAAGAGCTTGGACTATACATATGAAGCAAGTGCGTTTGCGTGCTCTGACACAGCTGACGCAAAGTACGGTGACACCTCGCGCGCGGTCAAGACCGATGTGTGGGACAGCTATATTGTGTATAAGTTTAAAGGGTTAAAGAGCTTTGAACTTGTCACCTATGAAACCAGCAGCACTAAGCTTGTGTCCAGAATACTCGACACCATTGTTGACATATATTTATCGGAGGACGGCAGCGAGTGGGTCAGCGCTGAGGTGAACACGAGCTTTTCGTCCGATGAGCAGTGGCGGAAATATGTTTATTCCTGCGACAGTATTGACGAGGACATGAGATATTTGAAAATTGTTGCCAAACGTCTCGGTGCGGATTACAATTCGCAGCATGAGGTTCAGCTTGGCAAAATCAAATTTGATTTTGCAAGCGGCGGCAGATTGATTCCAAGCTCAGGTAATGTTGAGTTTAAGCAGGATAACGGACTCTCGGCGGTGTTCGGCGATGATTTTAATTCATATGCGGAAAAATGGACTGTTGATGATGCATATTCGGAGCTTGTTAAGAACGAGAAAGAGGACGGGGACGGTTTTGTTTCTCTTGAGAGCCAAACGGAGGGCAAAAGTGTGCTTGCACCGTATATCACGGCGGACGGACCGAGTTTGAACGGACAGTTCTATAAAATATCGGCAAAGATTAAGGTTGAAAATCATTCGGGAGACAAATGCATTTCAGTTTTGTCTCTCAAGGACGATGAACCGATTAATTCCTATCCGATTTCGGTTAACCGCGAGGGTCTCCTGGGCTATCGCAACGCGAGCTATGAGCATGTCAGCTTTGAACCTGCGTGCTATGTTGAGCCGGGAGAGTGGCACACTGTGTCGGTTGTTCTTGATACGATAAATGCGCGTGAGATTGCATATCTTGACGGCAAACGCGTTTCGCAGACGGCGGCGGAGCTTGGGACTCCGTCAGGAGGAGGAATTTCTCAGCTTAAGATTGCGGCTCTCGAGGCGGAGAACATAAGCGGCAAGTTTTGTGTTTCGTCGCTTGAAATCGATGACGCGGCAGGGATATATTCGGCGGTCGGGGCAGCTCCCTCGGACAGCATGCACTGGTCAAAAGCATACATGGATTTTCTCCGTGCGCAGGGAATTGCGGATTTAAACGGAATTGACCCCGAGAGCTATGTCACCTCGGAGGAATTTTGTTCATGGCTTGCGTTTTGTTCCGACGGAAAAAATGCGGTAAATGCGGGAAACGGAGAATATATAACGCGCGGTGCTGCGGTTGCGGCGGCAGCGGAGCTGATTTCGGGTGATGCTGATTTCGGTGTTTATAAAAATGTTTTCGGTGATTTGTTGGGGCTTGACAAAAAAACGAAGGACGGAATAGTCCGAGCATACGGCGAGGGAATTATAAGCGGACAGGACGGAAAATTCAACCCGATGAGCTTCATAACGTATGCGGAGGCGGCAGCGGTTGTTGCAAAGGTGTGCAGTCCGCGTCTGAGGAACAGTGCAGGGTATAACGTTGGCATATATTCGGACAAGCGCTTTTCGGAATATGCGTCATTGCTTGCCGAGAGCCTGAAAAAGCGAGGAATTTATGTCGAGACGCTTAATGCCGAGGAAATGCAAAACTATGATGTTTTGAACCCGAGCGTTCTCGACTGCGTCATCATGCTTAATTCGGCAGATGAGGAATTTGTTTCATGTCTGAGGGCATATCTAGAAAACGGCGGCGACCTGGTTGTCGGCGGTCAGGGACTTTTCGACAGTCTGAACACCTTTGAGTTTAAGCTGCCGATTTACAATGCAAACGATGATCCGAATTATGTCTATGACACGGGAGCTCTGCTCAAGACCGCAGAGGGACAGGAGGATTTTACTGAAAAATTTGAACTGAACGGGCTTTTCAGTGGCGTTGACGCGGTTGGATATGAGCATCGTGTATATTCTAAATATATTCCGTTCCTTGAGGTTAAGAACAAATATGGCGACCATGTCGGCTATGGCGCAGGTGTTTTGGTGAATGTCGGCGGCATGTATCCTAACAGCAAGTGGCTGTGCTATGGAATCAACGAGCCGGAGTTCTACGGAACAGAGGTTTTCAGAGACTCGGCGGCATATATGCTTGGCGAATTTGCGTCGGGAAGGCTTGACAGAAAATATGACGACACCGAGTTTATAAGGAAAAATATTGAGGCGGCGGATTCGTTTGAGATAACCGAGCCGCGCCCGGAGGGATATGTTCATCTGAGCGAGGACGGAACCCAGCTCATTGACGCGGACGGAAACGAGATGTTTATTGTCGGCGGAAATGTTCAGGGGCTTCAGAGTATGTATGATTTTCCCGAAAGCGGCGCGTTTGGACCCGAGCAGTGGGAGAACATATTCAAGGACGCTCATGACGCAGGTCTCAACATGATTCGTCTCTGGCTGGACTATCGTGTTCTGGACGAGCGTTATGCGAAAATGATAATTAATTATGCGAGAAAATACAGGGTTTATATCTTGCTTGAGACCGGTCATACAGCGTCTGAGACCTTGTCTCTTGAAAGGCTTGAAAACTTTTGCCGCACGTTCGGTGATGAGCCGATGATTCTCGGCGTGGACTATTGGAACGAACCGCCGATATTGTCATTCTTGCTCAGCTTCGGCGGCTTTGAGGACGAAAATCCAATCATGGACTATAACCTGCTTGAATGGAGCTATATCAAGGAGAATCAATATTTGTTCAAATATTTCAAGAGCGCTTGGAACGGCAATGTGAACAGCCTTGTGACAAACGGGACGATTTCGGAGAATTTCAGAGACAATCTTGTTGCAGCTGAAATGGTTATGTATTACGGCTTGCTTGAGGGGGCAACCAATTTTACGATGGACAACGTTAAATTCCGTGATACTGCCGAGCCGTGGATGTATGAGATGTTCCAGAGATTGTTTGACAAGGGTCACGCAAAAAGGAAGGCGATTGTTGAGAAATATATGCCTCATGCGTTCATCACGATCGGAAATTTAGACAGACACTGCATGCTCCCGGGCGTTGCGGATGGTCAGGACATGTGGTCATATCATCTCTATAACAAGCCGAACACATATGAAGATGTCATCAAACAGCTTGACGTTTTCGGAAAGCTGAAAGCAATTAAGGATATGCCGACGGTTATGGGTGAGTTCGGACTTTGTGCGACAGATACTCTTTCGGACGGTTCGCGAATCCGCGAGGACACATCGACGGGATATAATTTCCTGCACTGGGCATATGCATTTGCCAATGGCTATTCAGGTGCGACAATCTGGACGCTTCACGAGAGACATCCAGCAAACTACAGGTATTATCTCAGATCTGCAAAAGTTCTGACAGGCTGGACAAAGGGCGCCACCTACGGAGAGCGTTTTGGAATCCTTGATTATGACGGAAGCCCTGAAACAGGCTACAGGCAAAAGTTTATTGCCAAGGCGTCGAAGTTTTTTGAGACCTACAGATTGTCACATAAAATCGGAGAGGGTGAAATCAGCATATTCCCCGATGAAACCCAGCTCAAGGCAGGGTACGATTTTGTTGGTGACACAGCGCAATATGTTTGCACAAGGACGTTTGAGTCCGAACGATTGAGCTTTGATATGGGCGAAGATCAGTCGCCTCTTGTTTTGCTGGATTGGAGTGATGGAAAAATCACATTGCTTTCAAGCCACGAAATGGACATTGTGATCGATCCGAGCGGATATTTGCCCGCCATTACAGCGGGGAAATGCACTGTTTCGGGTTCGGGAGACATTGTTTCGAGAAACGGTAACACGGTTAAAATACATGTTTCGGCAGGAAACAAGGTGTTTATATCGGAGTAGTTATGAAAGATTTCAAACAGATGTGTCAATGCGCTATTCGACCGTGTTGACACGGCTGTTTGTATTGAAATCGGAGAGGAGAGAAGTCTGAAACCTAAAGTCTGAAACCTAATGGCTTTTAGATGGAAGTAAAACAAAATAAAATTTTGTACAGCAAACAAGCCATCCGATGATGACAGAAAAAAGAATATGAGAAAAGATATTGCTGGAGCACCATAGCTTTATATGCAAGCCTTTGGTGAAGCATAAAAAAACGTTTCGGGAGACACTTTGTTGTACTGGCTGCGTTGTTGGAAGCAATACGGGAGAGAAAAAGGTTTTGTGGACATCAATTCCACGGGAACCGGGGTAAACGATTTTTAATATAAGAGTTTATCTCTTTTCGTAAAAATTATCTGTTTTGAAATAAGATAATTATATAAAATTTTGCGTTAATGCACAATAGCTTCGTGGTGTTTTGTGTCTTAAACGCAGTGAAAGGAAAGGTTGTAAATATGATAGCTGAAAAACCGATCATGGGTTGGAACTCATGGAACACGTTTGGAGAAAAAATTAATGAGGAGCTTATTTGCCGCACGGCTGATGTAATGTGCGAAATGGGCTACAGGGACGCAGGCTACGAATATGTTATAATAGACGACTGTTGGGCACTTAAGGAGCGTCAAAACGGAAAGCTTGTTGAGAATCCGAAGCTTTTTCCGCACGGAATGAAGTATGTTGCCGATTACATACACTCAAAAGGACTTAAATTCGGCATGTATTCCTGTGCCGGAACAATGACCTGCTGCGGCTATCCGTCAAGCTATGGATATGAATTTGAGGACGCAAAGCAGTTTGCTGAGTGGGGTGTTGATTATCTCAAATATGATTTCTGTAATTTCCCGCAGTGCGCTAACTGCGAAAACGCATATCTTACAATGGCAATGGCTCTGAAAAACTGCGGTCGTGATATAGTTTTTGCTGCGTGCAACTGGGGCGTCGATGATCCTGCAAAATGGATGCGTTCACACGGTGCACATACATATCGTTCTACAGGAGATATTTTCGATAACAGAAAGTCATTTACTGATATTTTCAAAGCTCAGGTTACAAACGTTGAAAGCAATGCGCCCGGCTGCTATAACGACATGGATATGCTTATTGTCGGAATGCATGGCAGTGGGAATGTGGGTCTTGGCGGCTGCACAAGCGAGGAATATATGCTCCACTTTGCTCTTTGGGCATTTCTCGGCTCGCCGCTCATAGTCGGCTCAGATATAAGAAGCCTTCCCGAAGAGGATAAAAAGACTCTTCTTTGCAAGGGACTTATTGATATAAATCAGGACAGCGAGTGCAGGCCACCGTTTGTTATAAGCAACGTTGATTCAAGATACGTTTTGATGAAAATTCTCAGCGGCGGACGCTTTGCGCTTATGCTGGCAAACGCTGCAGAAGAGGAAAACGGTAGTAAAGACACAATGATCATAAGCTTTGATGACTGCGGAATACATTCAAACACGTCGCACAGGATAAAGTTTACAAATGCCGTTACAGGTGAGGATGTTGGTATATTTAAAGACTTCTACAGAACGGAAATAAAGCCGGGCAGATGTCAGGTGTTGGTGGGTGAGTTGTGCTGAGTGCGGATATATGTATAAAATGTGGCAAAGTTGTAACAAGTGATGAAGCGGCGCTTTGTAAAAAGCTTATTAACAGAGCAACGGAAAAATATATGTGCTTATGCTGTGCGGCAGAATATTTTGATGTTACAAAAGAGCTTTTAGAGGATAAAATAAGGCAATACAAAGCTTTCGGTTGTACACTGTTCGGATAGATTGCGCACAGAATTTGCAAAACTTTTAAGGACTTTTGTATAATTTTGCGTTAATGCACAATAGTTTCGTGCCTTGAACGAAGAGAAAGGATGGTTATAAAAATGGAGAAGTATTTTTTCAGGGAAGCGGTTCCCGTATGGGAGAACGGAAAGGAAAGCGAGATTAACTATAATCTTTGTTTCAGGGCGGTTATCGGGTCATATTCTCAATGTGTGGTTGCTCTTTCCGCGTCTAATATGTATCAGATGTTTGTGAACGGCAGGCTGGCGGCGGAGGGACCGGCAAGAGCGGGGCACGGTTACAGCAGGACGGACGAAATTGATATTGCCGAATATCTTGACCGTGATAAAGAAAACATTGTTTGCATATATGTTGACGGATATAACGTTCCGAATTATTATCTGATTAACATGCCTGCATTTTTGTGCGCGGAAATAATTGCGGACGGGGAGATCGTTGCAGCAACGGGAAAACACGGATTTTATGCCAAATATCACGATGAGCGCGTCAGAGAGGTCATCAGATACTCTTTTCAGAGGACATTCACGGAGATATATAACTGCGACAACGGCTACAGGGGCTTTGAAACAGATGTGGATTATGACTTTTGCGCAGTTGGTCTTAAGAAAACGGAGCCGAAGGAGTTCATCTGCCGCGATGTTCCATATCCCGATTACGGCGAGGTTCACGCAAAGGAAATCATAGGGCTTGGCAGCGTGGAGCAGGCGGAAACGCTTGAAGATCCGATGCGTGACCGCGTTCTGATGCCGGCAGACAGAAAAAGCGGTTTTTCACTTGATGAGATTGAAAAAGTGAGCTGCGATGAAGCCGAGAAATGTCTTTGCCATGCGTATGATGATTTTAAGCCAACAATCGACTGTGAGAATTTTGAGCTGAAGGGCAATGAATATGCACTTTATGCTCTCCCCTCGGAGACAACGGGTTTTATCAATCTGGAGGTAGAATGCGGCGAGGACACAACTTTGATTGCGATGTTTGACGAGACTCTCATGGACGGAGACGTTGACTTGAGAAGAACCTATGGCGGAAATACAACGATTAATGTTGTGATTTGGAATCTGAAAAAGGGAAAATATTCGCTCATAACAAATGAGCCGTATTCGTTCAAATATATCAAGATAATCAACAACGGAGACACTGCGATGTTGCGCGTCGGAAAGCTTTATGTCAATCGTTTTGTGAACGGTGTTAAGCTTGAACCTCTCGGAAGTGATGACGAAAAGCTGAATATGGTCTATGACGCGGCATTCGAAACGTTTCGTCAGAATGCGGTTGATATTTATACGGATTGCCCGTCAAGGGAGCGTGCCGGGTGGCTGTGCGACAGCTTTTTCATTGCAAGAGTTGAAAGGGAGCTGACGGGAGCGTCGGCAATTGAGAAAAATTTTCTTGAGAATTTCATTGTCAACAAGAGCGAAAGATGGAAAAGCACGCCCATGCTGCCGATGTGCTATCCGGCAGACTTTGATGAAGGCGGCTACATACCGCAGTGGGCAATGTGGTTTATTCTGGAGCTTGAGGAATATATCAAGCGCACAGATGACAGGGAAATGTTTGAGCTTGCGCGTGAGACTGTTGTCGGACTGATGAAGTATTTTGAGGGTTATGAAAATGAGGACGGACTTCTGGAAAAGCTTGACGGCTGGCTGTTTGTTGAGTGGTCAAAGGCAAATGCGTTTGTGCGAGATGTGAATTATCCGACAAATATGCTATATTCAAGGACTCTCCGTGCGGTATATTCGTTATATGGCGGAGATTATCTTGAAAAGGCGGAGAAAATTAAGAAAAAGATATGTGAACAATCGTTTTTTAACGGGTTTTTCCATGATCATGCCGTGCGTGATGAGAACGGTGTTCTCCGCGTTGCCGATGACATTACGGAGACCTGTCAGTATTACGCATTTTTCACGGAAATTGCCGACATCAAAACACATGGAGAGCTTTGGAACATTCTTTTGAACGATTTTGGAGCAGACAGACAGAAAAGAAAATTATGGGAAAATATCTATCCGTCAAATGCGTTTATAGGCTATTTCCTGAGACTTGAAATTCTCGCGAGGGCAAATGAGCGTGACAGGCTTTTGGGGGATATTAAAGAATACTTTTATCCTATGGCCGTTAAGACCGGCACGCTGTGGGAGCTTAACAAGCAGTCTGCAAGCTGCAATCACGGTTTTGCGTCCCATGTTATTTTGTGGCTGAGAAAGTTCTGTGTTGGGTAGATTTGTTTTTTAGGCGCAACTAAAAAAGAATGAATTTGAGGGTATGAATATGATTCTGACCGATTATTTTCTTGCGGAGCATGACATAATGTGGGATTATGCGAAGCAGTGCGGAGTTGAGGGAGCTGTTGTGCGGCTTCCCGAGGACGGGCAGTTTGATGTCACGTCGGGCGGGCATTGCCAAACGGTTTATGATCGTTTTAAGGATTTTGGAATCAAGCCGATTGTCATTGAAACGATGCCGAACGAGCTGTACACGCACATTAAAATCGGAGATGAGATGCGTGATGAATGCATTGAAAAGGTGACTAAGATGCTGTCGCATATGTAAAGATTAGAAATAAATACAATATGTTTCAACTGGATGGCTCACATTGGTTTGCTTCGAACTTCGGATTCGGTTGCAGAATGCGGGGGAGCTTTGGTGACATGTTTTGATTTAAACAGCTTTATGCCGTGAGGTGAGATAATAACGAGCGAGCGGCTTTGGGAAAACTATGAATGTTTTATCAATGCTGTTAAGCAAGGAAAACATCAAGAGGGCAATCGGTATGTATGAAAGCCTCAATCTTGGAGTTACGATGTGTCAGGCGACGTATTATATGATGGGAGAGGATATATATTCAACGATTGAAGATCTGAGCGACAAGATATTTTTTGTGCATTTTTAGAAATGCATAGGGAACCAAAACAAAATTCAGGGAAACTTTTCATGAGATAGTGTAAATTAAGTTATGAAACCGTCACCCTTGATGGTTTAGGAAAAACAATGCTTAAAATACCGTGCCGACGGTGAGAAACTCAAGAACAAATTGAATTTTACTATTGGCAAAAACAGTGTAAGCGGTGAGTATGGAGCGGAATGGGAAGGGATTGTTGCGACTCTGAACCTCATAAATATTTTTGAAACAGGAGAGAATTTAAGAGGCGTTAAATATCCCAAGCTTGAGAACTGGTATAAAAATTCATACATAGCGCTGATACTGGTTGCAAGCCCAGACAGAAGAGACAGGATTAAGTGTGATGCTGTGGCTGGATTGACAAGACCCGAATGAGGCATAACATTCTCGGCGGAACAGCAGTTACGGGTTTAGTAAATATATGGCATTCTTTATTTGGGAAAGTCCCGACGGAACTATATCCGGTGCTGATGTCAATGCAGATGGGTCAATATCATTTGTATATCAAGCCAACAAGGGTACCGGCATAAGAACAGTGCGTCTTATCATCGGTTTCGGTGATGGTTTGGGACAGGTTGACAGAAAAGTAATATTGCTGAAAGGAAATGAGGAGGAATAATAGCTATGACGATTAAATTAAAAAAACTTTTATCGCTTGTATTATGCGTTATATGTATTGTTTCAACATTTCCCGTAATGGCTTTTTCTGCCGCTGATGACGGTACAGAAATAATATTCGCAATAGATACAAGCAGCGATATGCTGAAATATAATTTAGGTGTTGACAGTACCCTCGCTGATGCACTGACAGGAATTACGGAACAAACTCCACAGGGGTGTACTTTCGGTGTTGTAACAAAGGATAATATAACACCTCCCTCCGATGTTGAAACGGCAACACAAGCGTTATATGATATAAGGAATTATTACGGCAGCAGCAATATATCTGATGTTGTTGATAATGCTCTTGAAACATTTTCGGGAAACGGTAACAGAGTTTTATTTATTGTTGCGGACAAATGGGACTCCGTAAAAGATAAAATAAATAACCTTAATTCAGATACAACTGCATATATTATTTGTTTTGAAACAGATGACAGTAAATCCGAAAGCATAAAATCGGAATGTTCTAATGCTATTGTATGCTCCCAAACTCTTAAATGACAGAACTCTCGTTCCTATTCGTGCCGTAAGCGAAAGCCTTAACGCAAATGTTGATTGGAACGAAACTAATCAAAGAGTTATAATTACTACTGTTAAATAAACGCCTTCACGACGAGGGTAAATAACTGAACGAAGTCGCTCGGCTGAAGGAATATCCTTTGACCGGGCGATTTTTACACTTTGGATTTATTGGCAAAAGCGAATCAAACATATTATAACAGTGCCGATTTTTGTTGACTCTGATTTAACTGTATATTCCAAAGGACAAAAAAGAATATTAAACATAAATCAACTACGAATAATCCGGCAATCGAAAAGGTTACCGGGTTATTTTTTGATTTTATCAAGTTATATGAATAATTGAAAAGAGTGTTTATAATGGGATATATAAACCCCCAAATATTAAAAACTGCATATACATAAATTTTGGCGTGGCATATCTGCCCGTATGCCATATTCGACTATCCGCCGGATATGCCGTGCGGTTGGGAGTTGTGGGATTATGGCAAACAACAGACGCATTACCGTACACATAGGACGACGAGAAAGCCACAAACATCGGGATGGGCATAAAACTTCAAAGCAATCGGACGACTATCACGACGGACATATTAAACACGCTGACCGTACAGCCAAATTTACCCGTATTTTTCAAACGGGTGAGTTTGGCTGTCTTTATTGTAAATACAACAAGGTTCCGTGGTATCCTACCGCAATCTTTGCTTACTTTGTCAAGGCGGTTTCTTCTCTGTGCCTTGTTAAACATAGCCGAGCACCGCCTAACACCTTTGTGCAAATCTAACAAAATTTACACAAAGGGACGAAATTATGAAATTATTTTTTGAAAGGTGTAAAAAACTTGCAAGGTTAACCTCTATAATGGATGTTGAAAGGAGGTGCAACGGCTTTGAAAGATAAAATAACTGCTTTTGAACGACGGATAGAAATGCTTTTCTTTCTCACAAAACAGAGAAAAAGCAGCATTGTTGAATTGGCTGAAAATTATTCAGTCTGTCGAAAAACAGCTTACAACGACATTATGTTTCTAAGTCGTTATGCACCTATATATACGAAAGGCGGAGTAAACGGCGGCGTATTTTTAATGTATGATTACCGCAATAGTATGTTTCTTTATCTGTCTTGTGATGAAGAAGCCTTACTGTATCGCATTATGGCAACACTTCCATTGTCGGAAAAGAACATTGTTGCTAACATCATAAATAAATATTCCCAGCCTAAAACCGCTACATAATCCTTTCGGTTACAAAGAAAGCACGCAAGATAACGGCGGTGCAGTATAACGGCAAACAGATACATTCCGATACGGACGAGCCAAGCGGCAGATACGCCAAGACGATAGTTTTGCTTCTACTTCATCCTTCTTTCTAAGATGAAAAATTATCCGAGCGAGAAATATCAATGCCGCAGAGCAAGGCAGCTACCTTGCAGGCGATGACTTTATATCGGGACAATGATACTTCTGCCCAGCCACAGTCCGAGCGGATAACAATTCAGGGCTCCCACAAAAGCATAGCTTTTGTGGGAAAAGAGAGCAATCGCCTGATAAGCGATGCTTTTGCCGGCAGGCAAAACGAGCCCAAGGGCGAATTGTGAACGCCGTCGCAGGCAATGGGGGTAGCTCGGTCGGATGACGGAGAGGTGAAATTCCTATGGCGTGTTCTTGCAAAACACCGTCTGAAATTGCTTCAAAACAAAGAAAATAAGCTGTGCCCGTCTTTTTAGGCGGATACGGCTTAACTTTGATATTAGAAATTAAGGCATTTTATAAGTGCTTTAATTTGTGATATTAAAGCAATGATTTTATGAAGGAGGTGTGGGTTATGCTGCCCGAAACAATGAAACGCAAGGAATATATGAATATGCTGAAAAAATATCCCGATGTTCTGAAAATAAAAGAAATGTGCAACGCTCTCGGCGGCATAAGTACAAAAACGGGATATAAATTACTCCGTGAAAACAAAATCGAAAGTATAAAAGTCGGTCGAGAGTATTGTATAACAAAAATCAGCGTAGTTGATTTCTTGATGAGAAAAAATAAAACAACATCGTGATTTTTTTGCGTTTGATACCTATTGTTGATATAATAGTAATGTCAATGATAGGTGTTTGTTTTTTCTCTCAAAAAACAAAGGAGGTCTAAAAATTGAGCAAAAATGTAACAGGAACTATACGAGAGAAGAAAGGACTGTATTATGCAGTTGTAAACTATTATGGAGAAAACGAGGAAAGGAAGCAGAAGTGGTTTCCGACAAAACTCCCCGTGCGTGGCAATAAGAAAAAAGCAGAGGCAATTCTCAAACAGGTTTTATGTGAGTTTGAAATACCGATAAGCAAAGGCGAGAAGGTTAATCTTTGTGTAAATCAAAAAATACAGATTGAGAACACAGGAGATGCCGCCGTAGTAAATGTTAAAAGCGTTATTTCAACAGAAGCGGCAGAGGATATGAATTTAGATGATTTTCCGAAAGACCAAGTGCAGTTTTTATTGTTTTCGGATTATCTGAAAAAATATGTGCCTTTAACGCTCAAAAGGAAAAAGAAAATCGAAGCTACAACTTATTCAGCTTATGTTGGAAATATAAATAACCCGATAGCTCCTTATTTCAAGGAAAAAGGAATAACACTCGGCGAACTTACCACAGAGGATATTCAAGATTTTTATGATGTTCAGCTTGAGCGTGTAACGGCAAATACGGTAATTCATTATCACGCAATTATAAGACTTGCGTTGTGCTATGCGAGGAAAATGGGATATATCAAAGAAAATCCCATTGAAGAAGTTGACAAGCCGGAGAAAAATCAATTTGTCGGAAAGTTTTATAACAGCAGCGAATTGAGTGAGGTAATAAGACTGACAAAGAACACAAAATTGGAATTACCCGTAATCTTCGGTGGCTTTTACGGACTTCGTAGGAGCGAAATTGTAGGCTTGCGGTGGTCAGCAATAGATTTTGACAACAATGTCTTTTATGTTAATCACACCGTTACCACGCCTAATATAGACGGCAAGAAAACTATCGTCGCAAAGGACAGAGCAAAGACGAAATCAAGTTTAAGAGCATTGCCGCTTAATGAGGACTTAAAGGACAGGCTGCTTGAAATAAAGAAACAGCAGGAAATGTACCAGAAGAAGTTTAAGCGATCATACGACAGGAATTGGCTTGATTATGTAATGGTGGACGAGCTGGGAGGGTTAATCTTGCCCGACTACATTACTCCGGCTTGGAAACGGCTTTTAGAGAAGAATAATATGCGTGTGATTCGTTTTCACGATTTAAGACATACTTGTGCGTCGCTTCTATTGAACAAGGGCAAGCACGACGGAATAACGCTGAAAGAAATTCAAGTATGGCTTGGACATAGTGATTTTTCAACGACAGCGAATACATACTCACATCTTGATGCAACATCGAAGGTATCGTCGTTGTCCGCATTATCAGGAGCCGTGAGCCTTGCAGGGTGCCCGTGAGGGAACTTTTTGAGGGAACTCATAAAAAAACAAGGTTTTTGCTCGCAACAAAAACCTTGTAATTGGCGGACGGGGTGGGATTCGAACCCACGTGCCGGTGTTACCGACAAACTGATTTCGAGTCAGCCCCGTTATGACCACTTCGATACCCGTCCTTATATATTTTAGCAGTTTGAAAAAGCTCGTAAAAATGAGGGAACTTTTTGAGGGAACTGCGAAAATAGCAATATTAAATTTTCCAAAAAAGCCTTTATTTATGCGGTGTTCAGCCGATAAATGTTCTTAATACATCACTGGATTTCGAGTCAGCCCCGTTATGACCACTTCGATACCCGTCCGTATATGAAATTGTTATGCTTTTCCGCGATTTTGACAGTATAGTAACTTTTGCAATCCGCACAACCGGGAAAAACCACTGCCGACGCATGAACTGCGAAACGGAGAACTTGTTCAATCACAGTCAAAGCGACCTTGTTACTATACCACATATGAATTATTTTGTCAACTTTTTTCTGCGGATTCCTGATAAAAATTCCTAAAATTTTAAATCATGGCACAAATCATATCGAAAAATCCCAAAAATCCCAAAAAGCAGCCACCCTCTCTATTTCCGAAGGGTGGCTGCCCGGTTTTAGACTCCTCTCAAAATCGGAGTTTGGATTATCTTCTGTTTAAGATGGCGTCCATATCCTGCTCCGGTGCGGTGGTGGGGTGCAGATCGTAAGTGTCTACCAGCGTTTTTACAATGGTCTCGGAGAAAAACGCCGGCAGTGTGGGGCCGACATACATGTTTTTGATACCGAGAGACAGCAGGGTGATAAGAATCGCCACCGCCTTTTGTTCGTACCAGGACAAAACAAGGGTCAGCGGCAGCTCGTTGACGCTGCACCCGAACGCATCGGCCAGGGCAAGTGCCACCTTGACCGCGCTGTAGGAATCGTTGCACTGGCCCATGTCCAAAATCCGCGGAATCCCGTTGATTTCGCCTAAGTCCAGATCATTAAACCGATATTTTCCGCACGCCAGCGTCAAAACCAGCGAATCCATCGGTGTCTGTTTCACAAATTCGGTATAATAATTTCTTCCGGGGTGCGCGCCGTCGCAGCCGCCGACCAGGAAGATGTGTCGGATGGCGCCGCTCTTGATGGCGTCAATGATTTTGTCGGCATGCGCGAGCACCGCGCCGTGCGCAAAGCCGGTCGTGAGCATGTGGCCGCCGTTGATGCCGCTCATGCTACGGTCATGCTCGTATCCGCCGAGGGAGAGCGATTGCTCGATCAGCGGACTGAAATCCTTAACGCCGTTTTCGTCCGGCGTAATATGAATCAGTCCTTCATAGCCGACCACCGAGGTCGTGTAGACGCGATCCCGATAGCTTGGCCGCTGCGGCATCAGACAGTTTGTCGTAAACAGCACCGGCGCAGGAATGTCCTCAAATTCCTTTTGCTGGCTCTGCCATGCCGTTCCGAAGTTCCCGGCAAGGTGGGGGTACTTTTTCAGTTCCGGATAACCGTGCGCGGGCAGCATCTCGCTATGGGTGTAGATGTTGATGCCTTTGTCCTTGGTTTGCTCTAAAAGCTGGGCTAAATCCTTAAGATCATGCCCGGAAACCACGATAAACGGCCCTTTTTTGATATCCGTATTCACCCGTGTGGGCGTCGGCGTGCCGAAGGACTCGGTGTTCGCCTTGTCCAAAAGCTCCATGCACCGATAGTTCCGCTCGCCCAGTTTCATAATCAGCGCAAGCCATTCTTCCACGGTGTGCGTGCGGTTTAAGGCGCAAAGCCCCTCATAAAAGAATAAGAGTACATCATCGTCCATATAGCCAAGATTCATGGCATGGTGCGCGTACGCCGCCATTCCCTTCATGCCGAACAGCAGGGTCGAGCGCAGAGAGACAATGTCGGTTTCACCGTTCCACAGCTGCACCAAATCCCCTTGGTATCCTCCAAATTCCTGTTCGCAAAGCCGCACGCGGTCTGTAAAGTTTTTGATTGACGCATTGTCAAAATTGACGTTGGTCAGCGTGGTAAAAAGACCGTCGGTGACCAGCCGGTCGGAAAGCTGCGTGCGTTTTTGTCCCTGTTCGGATGCCTCGGCAAGGCGAATCAGCGCATAGATGAGATCGTCCTGTAAATTTGCGGTTTCGGGCTGCTTGCCGCATACGCCGGTTCGGACGCACCCCTTGTTGCCGGCCGTCTGCTGGCACTGAAAACAAAACATATCTGACATAATATAGGCCTCCTTTGGTTTAATCCTCTGTTTAGGATTTGCCAAATAGATAAAAATATTCCATGTCAATCACATTTTTTAAAAGAGGTATTGCCGCGCATTGTTTTTTTAAAAAAACTGTGTTATACTAAAGAAAATACAACCTTAACAAAAACGCAGGCAATCCTGACGGATTGCCGCAGACTGTCGAAAACACCATGAAATCGGCGAAAAATTTCATTGCCGCGCCGCCCTGGTAGGCATGGCGGAACAGGGGACGGCGATTAGATCAAAATGAAATTTTTCGCAAAATAGGTTTATCGACACGCTCAGGCAATCCTGACGGATTGCCGAGTATTTAATACGGCGAAAGCGGAAATCCGTTTTTAAAAGCGGAGCCTGGATGTTTCCCTTTCGGATATGATGATGGAGTGAATACAATGGATCGGATCAATCTACTGAAAAAACTGACTGCGGCGCCCGGTTTGAGCGCGGCTGAGTCGGGCATCGCCGCGGTTTTGCAGAGCGAGTTGGAACGCCTTGGCCTAAAGGCGCACATCGATTCGTTCGGCAACGTGCACGCTGTGATGCCGTCGGAAAAGAAAGACGCAAAGACGCTTTTGCTGGAGGCACACATGGATCAGATCGGCTTTATGGTGTCCTCGGTGACGGAGGAGGGACTGATCCGTTTTGACAACCTGGGCGGCGTTGATGAACGGATCCTTCCGGGAATGGAGGTTGAAATCCTGTCCGCACCGCCGATTTATGGCGTGATCGGCGCATTGCCGGCGCGCGGCGAGAAAGAGAAAAAGAACCCGAAACTTTCTGAATATGCGATCGATACCGGACTTTGCGCCAAGGAGGCAAAGGACAGGATCCGCCCCGGCTGCTGGGTGCGGATGCTGCATAAGATGACACCGCTGCAATGCGGACGGTATTCCGATGCGGCGATGGATAACCGCGCCGGCGTTACGGCGATTTTAGAGTGTTTGGAGAGCCTTCGGGGAGCGCGCCTGCCCTATCACATCGCGGTGTTGTTTTCCACCCAAGAGGAGCTTGGGCTGCACGGCGCCTATACCGGGGTGATTCCCGGATCGGTTGACGCCGCGATTGCGGTGGATGTGACCCACGGAACCACGCCCGACACCAAGGAGGAGGTCGGCGTCTTTCCGCTCGGCAGCGGCGCCGTGATATGCCGGGGGCCAAATCTTCATTATGCCTACACCAAGCAGCTGCTTGCCCTGGCGAAACGCTGCGGCATTCCGCACGCCATCGAGGTGGCGTCCGGCGGCAGCGGTACGACTGCATGGGCGATCCAGACCGTCGGCGGCGGCATCCCCGTGATGCTGGTTTCGATTCCGCTGCGCTATATGCACACCAATGTCGAAACCTTGGATCAGGCGGACATAGGCGCGGTGGCTGCACTGCTTGCGGCCGCGGCGAGAGGAGGAATTGAGCTTGCTTAATCAACTGATGGAAACATACGGCATCGCCGGACGGGAAGATGCGGTGCGCAGCGTTATCACTAAGGCGCTAAAGCAAAGCGCAATCGACTATTATATTGATAAGATGGGAAATCTGCATGCGGTGAGAGGCGGCACAGGGAAGCAGTATTTCCTTGCCGCCTATATGGACGAGCCGGGGATTATTGTCACCAAAATCACCGAGGACGGCTATTTAAAATTCGATACGGTCGGCAGAATCGACCCGGCATTTTTGGTGTCAAAGCGTGTGATCATCGGAGAATGTTACGGCATCATCTCGCTTAAGGCGATTCACCTTGCAACCAGGGCGGAGCGGGAAACGCCGGTGCGCACCGATCAGCTTTATATTGATATCGGCGCTGCGTCCGCGGCGGATGCGGCGGAATGTGTGGAGATCGGTGACTATGGCGTCATTGCAAGCGGCTATCGCCCCATGGCGCACGATTTTGTCAAGGGCAGAGCCCTTGCCGGAAGAATGGGCTGTTTTGCAATTTTAGAGACGCTAAAAGAAACAAATGTCCCGGTTCACGCCGTGTTTGCGGTACAGCGTGAGATCGGCTGCCGCGGCATGACGGCGGCGGTGTGGCAGAGTGCGGCGGACGTCAGCATCGTTTTAGACGGCATTGCCGATCAAAGCCCGGACGGCAAAAAGGATACGCTAAAAGTCGGAGACGGGGTCGTGCTGACTCGGCGGACGGGAAGCGGCAGCATGGATGCTCCTTTATGGAATCGTGCCGCAAATTATGCCAAGGAACACGGCGTGCCGGTGCAGTACGGCAATTTGAAAGAAAGGGGACAGGAGGGCGCACTGATGCAAAACGGCGGCGGTCACCGCTGCCTGTGCCTGGCCGTCCCGGTTCGTTATATGCGCTCTTGCGCACAGGTCGCAAGCCTTAAGGATATGCGGTCGATGATCGCGTGCATCAAAGGCATCATCGAGGAATCAGAACGGGGGTCATTAGGATGAATCATCAAAAATTATGGGATTGTGTGACAAAAATATCACTCTTTTCGGCGGAGGATATTGCGGCATTTTTCAAAGAGGTTTTGAAAAAAGGAAAGGTATGGACGGACGCGCGTGCAAACGTACACTATCAGTCGGAGGCGGCTGCAAAGGTGCAGCTTTTCTTTCGGCTGACGCCGCGCGGTTTCATGACCGGCGGCACAGAGGGCGGTGCGCCGTCCTTTTTGGGAACCGATCAGCCGGAGGAATTTTTAAACGCGATGTTTTATGAGGACGGCCGGGAGGTCGGCGTCGTGCGGAAGAACAAAGAGGGCATCTGCCCGGAGCCTTTCAAAGATACCAAGCTGAATCCGGGAATTGTTTATTCGCTTTCTAGGGATGCTCTCTGTAAAGAAGATGAACTTTACGGCACGGACGCAGCGTCGTATGCTATGGTGTATCTGGCGGCTGCGCTGGCACAGGCGGCAGAGGAAAATGACAAGCCGATTCGTCTTTGCCTTTGGAACAGCAGTTTGAGCGGCGAGGACGGTATTTTAGAGGCGTTCCGCGCGGCCGACGCCAATTACGGCATTTTGACAGCGCCCGTCTTGGCAGGCGATGCCGCAGAGAGCGGAAAGGGTGTTTGCCGTGTGGCAAAGGATGGCTGCTTTGTCGAGCCGGTCGGGATGCGCAAGACGATGGATCGGATTCTCGGCGGCAGCGATTTCTGCGCTGCGCCCTTTGTGGGAAAGGCAGATCGCAGCATGGAATATTTGAGCATTGCGAAAAATGCGCAGGGAACGGCAGGGTTTTATCTGCCTGTGGCGCACCAAAATACGCGGATGCAAAAAATAAATTTGGCTGATGTAGAAAAAACTCGAAACTGCCTATTGAAAATCATCAGCGAGTTGTGATATACTAATAAGGTGTATTTACGCAGAAGATGGATTGCGTCATAAGGAGGAGTTATTTTACATGAGTGCAACGGGAGTAAACCTTATCATCATTGCGGTTTATGTCTTGCTGATGGTAGGGATTGGGGTATATTGTACCAAGCATTCCAAAAATGTTGACGGCTTTCTGCTCGGCGGCAGAAACCTGGGGCCGTGGCTTTCGGCGTTTGCTTACGGTACATCGTTTTTCTCGGCCGTAATTTTCATCGGCTACGCCGGAAAGAACGGCTGGAACCTTGGTATCTCGGCGGTCTGGATCGGAATTGCCAATGCGGTGATCGGCTGTCTGGTCTCGTGGCTGGTGCTGGCAAAGCGGACGCGGAGGATGACGCACCGCCTAAACGCCAAAACCATGCCGGAGTTTTTTGAGACGCGTTATTTGGATCGTGGTATGAAGATTTTTTGTGCCATCGTGATTTTTATTTTTCTGACGCCCTATGCGGCCTCGGTTTATATGGGGCTCAGCTATCTGTTCAGTACCGTTTTTCCGGCGGTTCCGTACATATGGTGGATGGTGATTATGGCGGTTTTGACCGCGGTTTATCTGACCCTTGGCGGTTATATGGCAACCGTAATGACTGACTTTGTGCAGGGAATCATCATGATTTTCGGAATCTTGTTTGTGGTATATTTTGTGCTTCGCCACGACGCGGTCGGCGGTCTGGTGCGCGGTATGCAGCAGCTTCATGCAATCCCGGAGGCCGGAAAGGATCTGACCTCGTGGTACGGCGGCAGAAACTGGTTTAACCTGTTTTCTTTAGTGGTTTTAACCAGCCTGGGTACCTGGGGACTTCCGCAGATGATCCACAAGTTTTATACCGTAAAGGAAGGAAGATCTATTAAAGAGGCAGCCGTGATTTCCACGCTGTTTGCCCTTCTGATCGGCGGCGGCGCCTATTTTATCGGCGCATTCGGACGGTTGTTTTTAAAAAACACCGTGCCGGCTGAGGGATTTGACGCGATCATCCCCGTGATGCTGAACATCGCGCTCCCCGATGTAATGATGGGGATTTTGCTGGTGCTGATTTTATCGGCGTCCATGTCCACGCTGTCCTCGGTGGTGATGACGTCCAGCAGCTCGCTGACGATCGACCTGGTTAAGGGCTACTTTGCGCCCAATATGAGCGAGAAGGACACGCTTGGTCTGATGCGGATTCTGTGCGTGGTCTTTGTGGCGCTGTCGTTTACCATTGCCGCCTTTAAACCCAAGGAGATCATCACGCTGATGTCGTTTTCCTGGGGGACGGTTGCCGGTACCTTTATCGGCCCGTATGTGTGGGGACTTTACAGTAAAAAGGTAACGCGGCTCGGCGCGTGGAGCGGTATGGTACTCGGATTTTTAACTTCGATTGTGCCGGCGATTGTTTCCGGCTTTGACGCAAGGTTCGCGCCTACTTTCGGTATGTTTGCTATGATTGCTTCACTGGTAGTTACACCGCTGGTCAGCATTTATACACCAAAATATGAGAATAATTTTATAAAGGGGATTTTTGAAGAATGATTTGGGATAAGGAAGCGGAATGTTGTTCACACAAAAAAACAGAAGAATTGCAGCTGGAGCGGCTGAGACACATGGTCGAAAAAGCCTATGCCAGGGTGCCGTTTTATAAAAAGAAGTTTGACGAGGCCGGAATCCGTCCGTCCGATATCACGTCGCTTTCGGATATTGAAAAGATTCCGTTCACCACGAAGAACGATATGAGAGAGGAATATCCGTTCGGCCTTTTTGCCGAGCCGATGAAAAACGTGGTTCGCGTTCACGCCTCGTCAGGGACGACGGGAAAGCCTGTGGTTGCCGGCTATACAAAATCTGACCTTGACAACTGGTCAACCGCGATCGCAAGACTTGCCACCGCTGCCGGGGTAAGTGATGAGGACATTGCACAGATTTCGTTTGGTTACGGCCTGTTTACAGGCGGCTTTGGACTGCACTACGGTCTTGAAAAAATCGGAACCACCATCGTTCCGATGTCGAGCGGCAACACACAAAAGCAGATCATGCTGATGCAGGACTTTGGTACGACAACGCTGATCGCTACGCCGTCCTATGCGATGTACATATCGGAAGTGATCGAGGAAATGCAGCTGCCAAAGTCGAACTTTAAGCTAAAGTACGGCCTGTTTGGCTCGGAGGGCATGAGTGAGGAAATGCGTGCAACCTTAGAGAAACGGTTCGGCGCACTGGTGACGACCAACTACGGTCTGACTGAGGTTTCCGGACCGGGCGTCAGCGGTGAATGTGAATATAAGTGCGGCCAGCATATCAATGAGGATATGTTCTATGTTGAAATCATTGACCCCAATACCGGAAAGGTTATGCCGTACGGTGAAAAGGGTGAGGTTGTCATTACAACGCTTACCAAGGAGGCGATGCCGGTGCTGCGTTACCGCACCCGCGATATCTCCTACCTGATTCCGGAGCCATGCCGGTGCGGACGGACAACCTGGCGGCTTGCCAATATCGAGGGCCGCACGGACGACATGCTGATTATCAAGGGCGTTAACGTGTTCCCCTCGCAGATCGAGAGCGTTGTTTTGGGATTTCCGCAGGTCAGCCCCAATTATCAGTTGATTGTCAGACGCAAGAACATGCTGGATAACCTAGAGGTGGTTGTGGAACTGGTGGACGGCAGTCTGCTTGAAAAGTTCAGCGAAATCGAGCGGCTTGAAAAGCAGATTTCCGAGAAGATTCACAGTGTCCTAGGGCTTCGGGTTAAATTGCGGCTTGCGGAACCGAAAACGATTGAACGCACAACCGGCAAGGCAAAACGCGTGATTGACCTGCGCGGAGAAAATTAGGGAAGATCATAAAACGAGGTGGAAAAATTGGATAAAAAATTGTTGTTAGGAAACGCGGCGGTTGCACGCGGATTGTACGAAAACGGCGTTCGTGTTGCTTCTGCCTATCCCGGCACACCCAGTACCGAGATTTTAGAGTGTGCGGCAAAATACGATGAGGTCTATGCAGAGTGGGCGCCGAACGAAAAGGTCGCTTTAGAGGTTGCCATCGGTGCATCGGTTGCCGGTGCGCGCGCTTTTTGCGCCATGAAGCATGTCGGATTAAACGTTGCGGCAGATCCGCTGTTTACCGTGGGTTATACCGGCGTCAACGCAGGGCTGGTGATCGGGGTTGCCGATGATCCCAGTATGCATAGCTCCCAGAACGAGCAGGATAGCCGCCACTATGCCAAGGCATCGAAGATCCCGATGGTGGAGCCATCGGACAGCCGCGAATGTAAGGAATTTGTAAAGTATGCCTACGAACTCAGCGAGCGGTTTGATACGCCGATGCTCTACCGCCTGTGCACCCGTGTCGCACATTCGCAAAGCATTGTGGAACTGGGCGAGAGAGCGGAGCTGCCGCTGAAAGAGTATGAAAAGAACATCGGAAAGTATGTCATGATGCCGGGCAACGCAAAGCGGCGCCATCCGGAGGTTGAAAAACGGATCGAAGCGATGACGGAATACGCCGAAACCACGCCGCTGAACCGCGTGGAATACGGCGATAAAAAGATCGGTATCATCACGAGCGGTATGTGCTATCACTACGTAAAAGAGGCGTTCGGTGATACGGTTTCGGTGTTAAAGCTTGGTTTGGTTTATCCGCTGCCGGTAAAGCTGATTCAGGATTTTGCCGCCGAGGTAGATACGCTGTATGTGGTGGAAGAATTAGATCCCTTTATTGAGGAGCATTGTAACAAGATCGGCGTATCGGTGATTGGCAAGGCCCTGTTCCCGATCTGCTATGAATTCAGCGCAAAACAGATCAAAGAGTGGATCCTTGGCACCAAGGAGACGGATTATGTGACCGCCGATGAGGAAGTTCCGATGCGTCCGCCGGTACTATGTCCGGGATGTCCGCACCGCGGAACGTTCTATGTCTTAAAAAAGATGGGCGTTCATGTCTGTGGTGATATTGGCTGCTATACCTTAGGTGCGGTTGCACCACTCGGCGCTATTGATGCGGTGGTCTGCATGGGCGCAAGCGTCGGCATGTCGTTTGGTATGGCGTTGGCGCGCGGCAAGGAATTTGCTAAAAATACCGTTGCGGTCATCGGCGATTCGACCTTTATCCATTCCGGTATCACCGGGCTGATTGAGATCGCGTACAATAAGGGCATCAATACCGTTTTGATTTTGGATAACTCCATTACCGGTATGACCGGCCATCAGGATAACCCGACCACGGGCAAGACCTTAAAGGGCGAGGCGACCGTCAGCGTAGATTTGGAGGCGCTCGGTCACGCGGTCGGCATCCATCGGGTATCGATTGTCGATCCGTTTGACCTTACAGCGCTGGAAGCCACCGTACGGCAGGAGCTTGCCACCGATGAACCCTCTTTGGTGATCGTACAGCGCCCCTGCGCTCTGCTCAAAAACGTGAAGTTCCCCGGCCCGATCCGGATTCAGCCGGAGTCATGTAAAAAGTGCAAGGCCTGTCTGAAACTTGGGTGCAGCGCCATTTCCGATAAGGGCGACCATATCGAAATCGATCAGACACTGTGTAACGGGTGCGGATTATGTCAGCGTGTATGTAAGTTTCACGCAATCGGATAGATAGGAGGATAAAACCGTGGAAGTTTCAATTATGATTGTAGGTGTCGGCGGACAGGGAACCCTGCTTGCCAGCAGAATTTTGGGAAATTTAGCCTTGACGCTCGGCTATGACGTTAAGGTTTCCGAGGTACACGGGATGTCGCAGCGCGGCGGTTCCGTTGTGACCTATGTGAAATACGGCGATACAGTGCATTCTCCGATCATTGATCCGGGTGGTGCAGATCTTATTCTCGCCTTTGAGGAGCTGGAGGCTTACCGCTATCTGCCATATCTCAAAAAGGGCGGACGGATCATCTGTAATTCCCAAAATATCGATCCGATGCCGGTGATTACCGGGGCAATGCAGTACCCGACAGAAATTATCAAAAAGATTCGGGAAAAGGGGATCGACATCATCCCGATCGACGCTTCCAGGCTTGCCATGGAGGCCGGAAATATTAAAACCGTTAATGTTGCGCTGATCGGCCTGCTCTCAAAGTCTATGGATATTCCCGAGGAGCAGTGGGAGGAAGCGATACGGCAAACGGTTCCCCAAAAGGCATTGGATGTAAATTTAAAGGCGTTTCAATTAGGCAGAGCCGTAGCCGAAAGAGAGTAATCCGAACCCGCCTGAAAAGGCAAAAATTTTGGCATCTTTCGGCTTGTCATCGATGCTCCGCGTCGAGCCTTGCTGCATCTTCCACACCAAAATCTGCTCAAAATTGAATCCTTTTCAGGTCGTAGAATTTTGAGGGAGCGGATTTTTGGTTGCTGCATAAGCAAAAACGCAGGTGATCCTAACGGATTGCCGAGTATTTTAACACAGCGAAAGCGGAAATCCGCCTCCCAAAATCGGAGCTTAGATTACTCTCTTTCGGCTAACCATCTCATAGGAGGAATGAATCATGTTAATTAAGCAAATCTCGGTATTTATGGAAAACAGACCCGGCCGTTTGGCAGAAATCACCAATGTTTTGTCAGAAAATAACATTGACATGCGCGCCATCAATATTGCAGACACAACCGATTTCGGCATTCTGCGTATGATCGTGAACGATCCAAAGCGGGCAGAAAAAGTTCTGCGTGAGAACAACATGACGGCAAGCACCACCGATGTGATTGCGGTGTCCATTGATGATACGGTCGGCGCATTCAGCAAGGTTATCATGCTTTTAAAGAAGGAAGATATCAGCATCGAATATATCTATTCCTTCATCGGTGAAAAATCAGCGAAGGCAGTCATCGTGATCAAGACCAACGATAACGAACGTTCGGTTGCATTGCTGCAGCAGGGCGGTATTGCAGTATTGTCGCCCGATGACTTGAACGGGTTAAACTATGCAAAATAATTTAGAAAACGAATTATTACATCGGGAGTTTGGCATTTCCGAAAAGACGGTTGCCTGCATGCGTGAGACGGAGGAAGAGCTTGGCGAGGTATTCTCAAGGATCGACCGGGTTGCCTCTTATAATCAGCTTAAAGTGCTGCGTGCGTTTCAGCATCACCGTGTGTCCTATGCGCATTTTGGCGAGACGACCGGCTATGGGTATGACGATCTGGGCCGGGACACCTTAGACCGTGTCTTTGCAGAAATTGTCGGCGCGGAGGATGCGCTGGTGCGCCACCATATCGTGAGCGGAACCCAGGCGATCGCAAGCTGCTTGTACGGTGTTCTGCGGCCGGGCGATATCATGGCGTCGGTGGTCGGCGCGCCGTATGACACCATGGAAGAGGTCATCGGCATCCGCGGCGAGGACGATTGCGGCTCGCTCAAGGATTTTGGCGTTTCGTACCGGCAGGTGGATTTAAAAGACGGCGATCAGATCGATTATGACGCGATCCGCGCCCTGCTCCGGCGTGAGAAGATCAAGCTTGTGCTGATTCAGCGTTCGCGCGGCTACGCGTGGCGCGATTCTCTGACCGTGGCGCAGATCGGGTCGCTGATCCGCATGATCAAGGCGACCGATCCCAACGTCATTTGCATGGTTGACAACTGCTACGGAGAATTTGTGGAGGAGACCGAACCGACACAGGCCGGCGCGGATATTATCGTGGGTTCTCTGATTAAAAACGCCGGCGGCGGCCTTGCGCTCAGCGGCGGCTATGTGGCCGGCCGTGCCGATCTGGTCGAAAAGATTTCCTACCGCCTGACCGCACCGGGGCTGGGACGGCACACCGGGGCGTCGCTCGGATTCAACCGTAACCTGTACCAGGGACTGTTTCAGGCGCCGCACGTGGTGGGACAGAGTATCAAAACGGCCGTGCTTTGTGCCGGTATGTTTGAAAAGCTCGGTTTTGCGGTCTGCCCTGCGCCAAAAGCGGAGCGCAGCGACATTATTCAGGCCATCCGCCTAAAGACGCCGGAAAACGTGATTCGGTTCTGTCAGGCGATCCAAAAGGGTTCCCCGATTGACAGTTATGTCACGCCGGAGCCGTGGGATATGCCGGGCTATGAGGATCCTGTCATTATGGCCGCCGGTGCCTTTGTCCAGGGCGCCTCGATTGAACTTTCGGCAGACGCGCCGATTTGTCCGCCATATGTTGCCTATATGCAGGGCGGTACCATCTATGACGCCGCAAAAATCGGGATTCTGCGTGCTGCCGATGCGATGAGTGAGGTGTAAATCATGCCGAAAATGTGTGTGCTGGAAAAGGATAAGATTTGCAATTCCTGCGGAGAGTGCGATTACTGCGATTTAAACCCTTTTCAAAAATGCAATAACTGCGGTCGGTGCATCGATTCCGGCGAAGAATACCGGGAACTGAAAATTGACCGCGTGATTCTGCCCGGCAAAAACAAAAACCGAAAATAAAACGGAAACAAAACAAGGATTCTGTTCGTCAAAAAGGTATTGCCGTCTGCGCGGCAGTGCCTTTTTATCTTTAAAAATATTATTTTTATGTAACGATTTCAAAGATTGGTTGAAATCGGTGTGAATATATGGTAAAATACTATGTTGGTAAAGATGCCGGATCGGGACGTCTTACAGTGACTATTTTGTGATTGGTTATCATATACATGATAAGGGACAAGTGTTTGGTATCGCCGTTTTAATTTTGGATAAAGGAGTGCAGGATCATGATGCAAAAATACAACTTTTCACTGCGGATGCTGGTATTGATTTTGTGTACCGCCATCGGAATCAGCGTGTTTTACATACCGAAGGAGACACAGACGGCGTCTGCGGCATGGGATGAATTGCGCGGCGTCTGGGTATCGACGGTTGCCAATATCGATTATCCCTCGACCCAGACCACCGATGCGGAGGTGCTGAAAAAAGAACTCGTCTCCATTATGGATCACAGTAAGGAGATGGGCTTTAACGCCGTATTCTTCCAGGTTCGCCCATCGGGTGACGCGCTTTATGCGTCGTCAATTTTCCCGTGGTCGCGTTACCTGACCGGGACGCAGGGCGTTGCACCCGATCACGGCTTTGATCCATTGGCCTTTGCCGTCGAAGAGGCACATCAGCGCGGCATGGAACTGCACGCGTGGATCAATCCGTACCGCATCACCAATTCCTCAGCAGATAACAGTCGCCTGGCCGCAAACAATCCGGCTGTTTTGCACCCGGAGCTTGTCATGACGGACGCAAATGGAAAGATGTTTTACAATCCGGGCGACAGTGCATCGATTCAGCTGATCGTGGACGGCGCCGTTGAAATTGTGAAAAACTACGATGTGGACGGTCTGCACATGGACGATTATTTCTACCCGGAGGGCGGATATAACGATGATGTGACCTACTCGTTTTATAAAGATCAGTACCCGGATAAGGCCGATTGGCGCCGCGCGATGGTGAATAAACTGGTACAAACCATGGACACCGCCGTGCATGAGGCAAAGCCGGGGATTCAGTTCGGCATCAGCCCAAGAGGAATCTGGGCCAATGCATCCGACATCAGCGGCGGCAGCAACACCCGCGGCGGCGGCTCGTACAATACGATTTTTGCCGATTCCAAGGCGTGGGTGGAAAACGGCTGGGTGGACTATATCATGCCCCAGATTTATTGGAATATCGGCTATGAGATCGCGGATTATGCCGTCCTGACCGACTGGTGGGCAAATCTGGTTCAAAATACCGATGTCCGTCTTTATATCGGCGAGGGCGCGTACCGCACCACCTCCAGCACGCTGGAGGCCTGGACGGGAGAAAACGGCACCAATGAGCTGAGACGGCACATCGCCATCGGCCGTGAAAACGCCAATATCTCCGGGTATTGCATGTTTACCTACCACAATTTTATGGATAACTCGTCCATTTATCAGCTGATGCAGGAGGTAAACGCCGAGGATTCGGCGAAGGATACAAAGAACGATACGCCGTCCGCACCGGCAGCCACTGAGGAGCCGTCGGTGCCTGTATCGTCAGAGCCGATGAGCAATACCGGGACGGACAAGCCGTCAGACGGCACCTATGTCAACAAATTTACCGATCTTGACAACTACTGGTGGGCGATGGACGCCGTCAATTCCCTTGCGTCGCAGGGCATTATCCGCGGCAGAAGCGAGACCGAATTTGACCCGGACGCCTATATCACCCGTGCCGACAATACCGTGCTGCTGCTCCGTATTTTAGGAAAAAAGGCAGATTTTAAGGATAACTTCTCCGATGTGTATCCGGGAACCTATTATTACGATGAAATCGGCATGGCAAAGGCGCTGGGCATTGCCGCAGGCTACGGGGACAACCTTTTTGACCCGGACAACCAAATCAAGCGTCAGGATATGGCAACGCTTGCTTACCGGGTGCTGAAAGAAGAGGGCGTTTTGACCGCAATCCCCAACACGGCGGAGCTGAACCGATTTTTGGATAAAGACTCGATCGACTTTTACGCAAGAGACGCGATGGCGGCCTGCGTGGGCGCCGGGCTGATGAGCGGCTACGGTGACGGCTGGGTCAATCCGCAGGGGAACGCAAGCCGTATCGAGGTGGCATTGTTTATGTACCGCATCCAGGGACTTTTGCAGAGCAAAAACCTTACGGAATAGCTCAATACCGGCCGAGACATCGACACGAAAAGGAGAAGCCGCCCATGGATA
>JABLTO010009937.1_pt1 | contig 67507 bp, 67 predicted proteins | sample 7160091 | NCBI WGS metagenome assembly JABLTO01 (sample SAMN14651225, study PRJNA627086) | human gut metagenome | isolation source: feces | host: Homo sapiens
AGAATTTGATAAATATTTAAAAGAAAATAATGTGCAAGGTCATCTTAGAAGTAATAGTATAATAATGTGTCAAATGATATTTACATCAGACCAAGCATTCTTTGATAAAATTGGAGAAAAAGAAACCAAAAGATATTTTGATGAATGTTATAAATTTATTTGCAATTATAAAAATCTTGGAGAAAAAAATATAATATCAGCAGTCGTACATTTAGATGAAGGTGTACCACATATGCACTTAATGTTTGTTCCTGTTGTTCATACAAAAGACAAAGATGGAAACGACATTGATAAAATTTGTGCAAGAGATTTTTGGAAAGGTCGAGACAGTTATAGAAAATTACAGGATGCCTACTTTAATCATGTAAAATCAAAAGGTTTTGATTTAGAAAGAGGTATGTTTGTTGAAGATACTGACAGAAAACATTATACTGTTGAAGAATATAAGAAAATTACAAATTACGAAAATACTAAGAAAGTTTTAAAAGATATTAAACTAGAAATACCAGAAGTTCCAGATATAAATGAAATTAGTAAATTTTCAATAAAAAGAGATGAAAAAATACTAAAAGAAATCATAAAACCTAAAGATGATTTAATTAAAGAATTATATAAGGATAATTTATCATTGCATAAAGAACTATCAAAACAATCCAAAGTTGTTGATGAGGCAGTAAAATATCAAAAAGAAAGAGAGATTTTACTTGCAGATAATAAATCATTGCATAGCCAAATTGAAAATATTAAAACTGAATATAAGGAAAAAGAATTTGATTTAGACTGGAATTATAAAAAGCAAATTAAAAAGTTAGAAAAAGAGATTAATCACTTGCACAAGATTATCGATAAATTTTATGAAACTGTTGATAAATTTATAAAATGGATTTGCCATAAATTTGGAATTGGAGAATCAAAGGAATTAATCAAAAATTTTCAAGAGGAAAATCATACTTTTATTGATCCTGTAAAGCAATTAGAACATGAAGAAATAGAAAAAGAATGGAATTTAGAAAGATAAAAAAATATAGAATGTTACATTTTAACATTCTATATATTTTTTTTAATACTAATCATCCAAATGATCAATGGCATATTGTGCCTGTTCTTTGGTAAATTCTTCAACCGATGAAATTAGCTGATTATAAATACCTTGTTTAGACATGCTCATTGTTTGTTGATAAGACTTTGCTTTGGCTAAAGCATTTGCATTCCAGTCTACATCAATATTATCAATCGCATATTGTGCTGCCTCTTTAGTAAAACCTTCTACAGATGAAGTTAATTGTTTATAAATTCCTTGTTTAGACATATACATTGTTTTAGAATAAGATTCTGCCTTTTTTAATGCATTTTTTTCTTCTGTAGTTGGCTCTTTACCCAATGAATAAGTAACTGTAATTTTATCTCCTTGATGAATCACTGTATTAGTTGTAATACTTTGACCTATAAAACTTCCCTTAGCTATGCTTGAGGAATATTCCTCTGTAATTTTTCCATTAACCTTGTTAGTATCAAACCAAGCTTGAACTTCATCTTTTGACATTGTACTAAAATCTGCAACAGTTATTTCAACAGTAGTATCTTTTTGATAGTTACTTGTTGAAGTATTATTATCTGAAGAACCATTAGATCCTATTACAACTACTAATAATACAATTATTATCCAAAACCACCATTTCTTATAAATAGGTTTCTTGATTTTTTCTGTATCTGCCATCTATAAATCCCCCCTTTCATATATATTAATAAGCTTATATATTTTTAAGTCTTATTTTTCTAAAAATTTATAAATCTAGCAACTGTTTTTTCTTTGTATCAAATTCTTCTTGAGTTATAATTCCCGAATCTAATAATTCTTTATATTTTTTTATTTCCATCACAGGATCTTTACTTTCATCTTTTTCTGATTGTTTAATAGTATTTACCATTTGATTTCCTAATGCTACTCCTGCACCTAAACCTGCTAACCCGCCTTCTTGTTTTGATGCATCTCTCATAGCTCTTACTGATTGATATTGGGCATATGTAGCCATATCTTTTGAAACTAATCCCATTCCAGATTGTTCATCAATTAATTTTTCTACTTCATCTGGTAAAGATATATTTTCAATATTTATATTGATAAATTCAATTCCAAGATTTTTGCACTCTTCATTAACTTTTGTTTTTATATTTTGTCCTATTACTTTATATTTTGAAGCCAAATCTAATGCTGGGATATTTAATTCGCTAATTGTTTCAGAAAAAGAAGTTGGTACATAGGAACTTAAATATTCAACAATATCCCATGTCATAACTTTTTTTTGAGAACCGAATATTTCTTTCATAAAGCTTTCAACATTGACTATTCTAAATGAAAATGTTCCGAATGCTCTTAATCTTAATATTCCAAAATCACTATCCCTCATCATAATAGGATTTTTTGTTGCCCATTTATTATCAGTTGACTGTTTTGTACTAACAAAATAAAAATCGCTTTTTATTGTTGAATTAAATAAATAAGGAAGAGCCATAATAGATGATAATACAGGTAAATTTTCAGAATTTAATTTGTATGTACCAGGTTTCCATATATCTGCAATTTGTCCACCTTTGACAAAAACACCACATTGACCTTCTCTTATTATTGCTTTTGCACCTTGCTTTATTTCATTTCTTGGCCTATCGTTATATTTATGAACTAATATTTTATCTGATTCATCAATATATTCAATTACATCTAAAAATTGATCTTTAATCCATCCCATAAGATACCTCCTATTATTTTAATGGTAGATTATTTGAGTCTTTGAATGAACCACATAAAATTAAAATAATATCAATTATCCATCCAAAACCAAACAATCCATAAGTAAACAAATATAATATTCCCATACCTATTTTCCCTACATAAAATTTATGAGCACCAAAAAATCCTAAAAAAATACACAACAATAATGCAACAATTTTATTTTTTGGTGATATATTTTGTGAATATTTTACATTTACTTCTTGTGGTTGAGAATACACATTATTTATAACTATATTTTCAGAAACATTATTTTTCTCTATTGGTGCTGTATAATGACAATATGAACATGAATTTCCTTGCATTGGAGCACCACAATTTGGACATTTTACCATTTAAATCACCCTCTTTTTTACTTATTCTGCTATAATATTAAAATTTTAAGTATATAAATATATTAAAGTGTTAACACTTATAAATATAACATAAAAAAATTATAAAATCAATACATAAAATAACGAAAGTAGGAAAATTATGTCATTGATTGCAAAATTTGATGGAAATCTGAATGTTATAGGAAGATTACTAAAAGAATATAGAATAAAAAAAGATTTTTCTTATGAAAAACTTTCTGCAAAATTAGAATTAATGGGAATTAGTATTCATAAGCAAAGTTTATATGATATTGAAAATAATAAAAGAACAGTTAAAGACTACGAATTATTTGGCATTGCTTATGTTTTAGGAATAGATGTCAATGATTTACTAAAAGATATTAGCAACAAATTTTAGGAAACTTTTATTCAAAATTATTTGACAAATACTTAAAATAATGCTATACTAATAATAGCTTAAGTGAAGTAACCGTTCATGGTAGCAACACTTGATATGTGAAGTAGGAATCACATATCTTTTTTTTTTTGCATAAAAAAACAGGACAGGTAGGAAACTGCCCTGAACTGATAAATCAGTTTTTATCTGTGTTGTTTTTCTTATATGTATTCAATTCTTTTTGCAATTCTTCAATTTTTTGAAGAAGAATCCATATAAGCATATAACCGTTCATCTAGTAACAACACCCCCTTTCTTAAAGATTTCCTTTAGAAAAGGATGTCCTCATTATACTTCATTTTTAGATAAAATACAATACAAAATTACTTTTTACTATCTTTTTTAAATTTTTTATTTTGAAATGTCTCCACACCATTAATTTTTTTTGATTTATAATCAGTATCCTTGTAACTTATTGATGGTACTATATCTTTCTTAAGATCTTTAATCCAATTTGTTATTGGTGCAGTTACATTAGGTATCAGTTGCTTATATGTCTCCATCATCATATTGGAAATATCTTTACTTATTATCAATAAGCTTTCTTGCAATGTTCCTAATGCTTTATGTAATTCATCACCAGCATATTGTGCATTTAATTTTTGAAAATCTATATTCATTACTATTTTTAAAGCTTTATTTATTTCCTTATTTAATATCTTTAATAGTTCTAAACACTCTTCATAATTTTCTTTTCTAAAAAATTTGCAATGAGCAACCTTATTTCTTAATTTTCTTAATTTATCTATTGACCCTTCAATATTTGAAATTTCTCCAATTTGTGGCAAAAACAATCTATCCCAATCAGATTTTGGTCTAATATCTTCTATAAAATCTCTCAATTCATTTGTAGATAATTCATCTTTCTTTATTCTTTCTATTAATCTAAATTTATCTTTTTCATCATCTAATAACCATTTTGGAGTAAATAAAAGTTTCATTATATCATTATAATCTAATTCATATAATGATTGCTTTAACTGTTCAATATCTTTTGTATCTGTTGAAATTGATTTATCTCGTGCTTGTTTTACCTTTAATTTTAATTCATCACTAAAATTTCTTTCAAAATAATTTACACCATATGAAAATGTATATATAATGAATATGAGTTCTTTTAATTTTCTTTCAAAATTGTTTAATTTTTTATATATTTTATTACAATAAAATTCTGAAATGCAGTCATAAGAAGTAATTACAATATAATTATCTCTCATAAATTTATTTATTTTTTTATCAATAGTTTCCATTTTATCTATACTATTTATTTTTGTATATATACTTAAATATGAAAGCTTATGTTTTGAATATTGTTTTATACTAAAAATTATTTCTATATCATTTATAGAAAATGTTCCATCCCAATTGCTTCTAAAAATTTCTTCGTCTTCATTACTTATTTTATTTACCGTAACATCATTAAAATTTTTTTCAATTAGCATTAATGGTGATGAAGGAAGAACAATGAAATTTTCATTTTTATTATTTTTTGTTTTATCTTTTTTTATTAATATATATTCCATTCTCATATTTTTGCTCCGTTTAATACCTTTTACTTTATTTATTTTCTACTAACCATTTGTAAACTTCATCTTCTGTAATTTTATTTTTTTTCATTTTAGCAATTTTATCTTTAGCTTCTTTTTTCCATTGTTCAAAATCTTTTTGAATTGTTTTGCTTTCTTTATTTCTCTGTGCTATCATAAACTTTTGTCTGTAGATTCTTCTGTAAAGAGCTTGTGTTTGATTATTCTCTAAATTCTTTTTATATTGTTCATTTGCTCCTTTTTCTTTGCAAGATGGACTTTGATCTACATTTGCTAAATCACAATATATTTCATTTTGTCTATAATTTGGTATAAAATATCTTCCACAATTTAAACAAGTTTTAATTTGCAAATTCTCGTGTCTTATAACTTGATCTAATATTTCAAAACACATACTTGTTAATTTTGTACTCGTATAAACATTATGAAGTTCTAATTTTGAATCCTTATTATTTATTTTTTTTATCAGTTCTGTAATAGTTTCGTTATGATTATAATTATGTATATTTATGTAATTATCTGTAATAACTTCTATATCTTGTGAATATGTATAAAATTCACTATCTTTTATAGTATAAGCAACAAATTTTGCTAATTTATTTTCTTCATCTTTTAAATCTTCATTTCCATTCAAATTATATACAAAGTCTACACATTTTCTAAAATTATCTTGCCATTCAATAAATCTATCACTACCATTTTCAAATATGTCCTTTATGATTTTTTTTAATTGTACATCAGTTATATAAGTATCATTTTTTATATAGCTATATGGAGCATAATCTTTCACTAATTCATAGCCATAAGCATAAAAGAAAGTATTATATGCTGTTTCATAATTTGTAAAATCTGCATTTAAAAAATTTATAAGCATAGCACCTAAGCTTTCTAAATAATGAATATATATAGTAGAAGGATGTCTTATTATTTCTTTATCTTTTCCAGTTTTAACTTTTGATATATCTTTTTTTAATTTTAAATATAATTTCGTTTCATCACTTGGATTAATTCTATCTCTTTTTACTTGGTATAAATATAAAGGTGTTGCATAATGTTCCTTCTTTTCTTCCAAGTCAAACCACATATAAAAGTCTTCCGATATATTTGCACGAGGCAATTCTCTCATTTTTATTTTCCCCTTTCAAAAATAAATATGAACAATTTTTAAAATATTTTAAAATTGTATTGACAAGTATATTATATCATAGTATAATAACAATGTCAAACAATATTGTTATATTGTTCATAACATTAACCTATAAAAATATTCAACAAATATAAAATGACAATAAGCCGATATTAAACTTTACTATTTTATAGTAATAGTCAATAGGATTTTTATGTTCAAAATCTTACAAACAAAAAGTCAACTAATTTGAAAGGAGGTATTTCAGTTTGGAAAACAAAGAGAATATTTTAGATTTATACTATAATAAACATCTGAAACAAAAAGACATTGCAACAATAGTTGGTGTTTCTAAACAATATGTTTCGAAAATAATAAAAGCTGATAGTAGATGTAAAGAAGAAAAACAAATTCGTAAAGATAATAATGCAATTAAACGAAAAAATTATATGAAGGAATATTTTAAAAGTTATGATAGGCCAAAGAAAGAAAATAATTCTTATGAACAGCTACAAGCATTATTAAATCAAGACTCTTTAGAATTATCATATTATTGTAGTAATATAAATGATTATGCTTTTGTAAAATGGAATTCATCTGCTTATCATACTAATAATAAAGGAAACTTAGTAATAGATAGAAAATTAAAAGTCGGATTTGATGTTCCAAAATCAGTAAATATGAATATTAAAATACCTACACAGAAATATAAAAATAGATGTGTTTATAGTTATTAATGAGATTTATTAAAATTGTTTAATAAGTCTTTTTTTATTGTAAATTTTAAAGAAAGGAGATCTGCCCTATGGGAAGTATTAAAGAAAATTATGAAATGATGTTTACTTCATATCCTGATTTAGTAGACATCACTCAATTAAAAGAAATGCTTGGAATTGGCATAACACTTGCTTATAGATTAGTAAGGAACAAAACAATAAAAGCACTAAAAGTTGGTAGACAATACAAAATACCCAAAAGAAATGTTATTGCTTATTTAACAAATCAAAATGAAATATAGACTAGCTTTTAATTTCTAAACATGGTATTATGCCAATATCAATGGTAGGTTAAATCTAGTCTGTTATGAGAAAAGAAAGGAGTTTTAATGAATATAACAGCAAGCCTACAAATAAAAAATAATATTTATCAAGTTGTTTTAAATTATAAAGATATTAATGGCAAAAGAAAACAAAAATGGGTTTCTACAGGATTATCTCAAAAAGGCAATAATAAAAGATTAGCCAATCAAAAAATGCAAGAGATTTTAGCTGATTTTAAAGAAAGTTTAAATAATGAAAGTACAAATAATTCTACAGATAAATTATTAACTGCATATTTACAAGAATGGTTATTATCTATAAAAAATACTATTGAAGAAAACACTTATGATTCTTACAAAGTTATAGTGAATAAAATTTGCGATTATTTTGAAGATACACAATTACTACTTAAAGATTTAAAACCTGTTCATATTCAAGAATTTTATACTACTTTATATGAAAAAAAATTAACTGGAAATACAGTATTACATTATCATAATGTTATAAGAAAATCATTGCAAACTGCTCTAAAATTAGACTTAATATTAAGTAATCCTGCTGATAAAATTGAAAGACCGAAAAAAGAACAGTATATTGGTACTTTTTATTCTCAGACTGAACTTAATACACTTTTTAGTTTAATAAAAGATGATCCTTTAAAAATAGTTATTTATATTGCTAGTTTTTATGGATTGCGAAGAAGTGAAGTTTTAGGTTTAAGATGGGATGCTTTTAATTTTGAAGATAAAACAATTACCATTAAACATAAAGCCATTGAAACCAGAAAAGATAATAAAAGAGTTATACTTTTAAAAGATAAAACCAAAAATCAGTCTAGTTACAGAACTCTACCATTAGTCGATGATATTATTGTTCTTCTTAAAGAACACCAAAAACAAATTGATGAAAACAAAAAATTATGTGGAAATAGTTATAATAAAAAATATTTAGATTATATATGTGTCGATTCTACCGGCAAATTATTTAGACCAGAATATGTTACAGACCATTTTACTTTGATTATGAAAAAGAATAAAAACATTTTAAGAAAAATTACTTTTCATGGATTAAGGCATTCATGTGCCAGCCTTTTACTTTCTAAAGGAATACCTATGAAAGAAATTCAAGATTGGCTTGGTCATTCTACCTATTCTACTACTGCTAATATTTATGCCCATTTAGAAAAAGATACAAAAAATAAATCTGCAAATGTTCTTTCAAATACTTTAACATTCGCAGATATTTAATTACTGGTTGGGGTAGTAAGATTCGAACTTACGAAATGACCGGGTCAGAGCCGGTTGCCTTACCACTTGGCGATACCCCAGTATTTTTAATATTATTAAATTAGTTAGATATTTGGTTAGATGTTTTATAAAATTTTCTTATTAATAAAACATCTAAGCCTTATATTTCAAGTGTTTCATAAATTGTTGTTTTAGGGAAACCTACAAGAGTCAGAGTCCGATGCCTTACCGCTTGGCGATGCCCCAATATTATTACTGCAATTTATATTAACACATACAATAAAAATTTGCAACATAATGCTGCAAATTTTTATTAATTTATAAAATATTAGTTAGGTTTGGCATTTATTAATTTATTCTAGTATTCATATTCTGAAATTTCTTTTTCATATCTTTTATAATCTGGAATGTATTTTTCAATTAATTGATAAAATCTTTTTCCATGTGATTTGTATTTTAAATGGCAAAATTCATGTGCCACAACATATTCAATTGTTTCTCTTTTATATTTCATTAATTCTGGATTTATAGTAATCTTTCCGTCTTCACATTTAGCTATTTTTCCATTTATTACTCTTACTTCATAATCTTCTGGAGCAAATCCTAACATTTTTCTTGTTTTTTCCATTATATCTTCTATTTCATTTTCTGCAATTTGTTCATACATTTTTGCAATTGACATTTTTAGGACTTGTTCATTTCCTACTTTTCTATATTTAATTGGTAATACAATTTGTATTTTATAATTTTCTTTTAAGTTCAATTCAGGAGTTTTAATTTTTTCGTAATTAATTTGAATATCATAATTCTTTCCAAATATTTTTACTGACTGCATATTTGAAAGATTTTCATCACATTCTTGCATTTTGCTTAATATCCAATTTTTCTTTTCTTGTACTATTTGTTGAATTTTATTTGCTGTAAAATACCATGGTGCATTTACCACTACTTCGCCATTTTGAACTGTTATATACATACTAGTATTTACCGCCTTGTTAACAGTATATGTTATCACATTACTTTTTCTTCCAAATATACTCATCTTTTTTCCTCCTCTTCATTTATTCGAATCATTGTTCGCTTTCGTTGTTCTTATTTTATATCCTATTTTGATTTTTGTCAATACTTCTTCGAACATTTTTTTGCATTTTTTCTTATTTATTCTGAATACTATTTGTAGTTTGTATTACATATATTTAATTGAGGTGCAATATGAAAAAAAATCATTTTTATATATTTAAATTAAAGCAACTTATCTTACCCTTTCTTTTAATTTTATTTACTATGTGTTTAGTAATATTTTCTAATACTAATCTATATGCAGCCAAAAATGGTTTGTTTTTATGGGCAAATTCTATAGTTCCTACTTTGTTTCCTTTTTTTGTTGCAACAGAATTACTTAGTCATACCAATTTTACATATTATTTAGGAAAAATCTTAAATAAATTTATGAAACCAGTTTTTAATATCAGAGGCGAAGGCAGTTTTGCTCTTATAATGGGAATTATCAGCGGTTATCCAACAGGTGCTAAAATTGCTGCAAATTTTCGCTTGAATAATATTTGCTCTAAAGAAGAATGTGAACGTCTTTTAAGTTTTACAAATAATTCAGGTCCATTATTCATTTTGGGGACTGTTGGAATTTCAATGTTTGGTAATTCTACAATTGGACTCTTATTGCTTGTTAGTCATTTGTTAGCCTCTATTACTGTAGGAATTATTTTTAGATTTTGGAAATTGAACATTAAACCATCGTCAATTACTGCTTCTTCTTATAAAACCTCTAATGACAATATTTCTATGTCCAATTTAGGCGGTATAATTGGAAATAGCATCACAAATTCTATCAATACAATTTTATTAATTGGTGGCTTTGTAGTTCTATTTTCGGTTATAATTTCAATTTTGCAAAATAGTCAATTACTAAATGTGTTAACTGATTTATTAAGCCCTATATTTGCTTTTCTACATATCCCAGAGAAATTTGCAATAGGTTTTATTTCAGGTATTCTTGAATTAACAAATGGTCTTAATATTATTTGTAATATTCCAGAAAAAAAATTATCTTATAATATTATTTTAGCATCTTTTCTTTTAGGACTTGGAGGACTATCCGTTTTACTTCAAGTTTGGAGTACAATTGCAAAAACTGATTTATCTATAAAGCCATACATCATCGGTAAATTACTACATGCATGCATCTCTGCTATGTATACCTTTTTGTTTTTGAAGAGTTTTATTATATTCAATTTTGATTTCTAGTTGTCAAAAGGCTATACCTTTTGACAACTTTAGCTATAAATTTTTGCAGTAACATTTTGAGTAGTATTTTCCATAACAATTTTTATTGTTTTTTCCGTATTATTTTTAAATTTAAAATCATAGCTACCATATGCAACAGCTGCATCTTTTCCATCTTGAATATATGGAACATGATTACTATGTTGATGTCTTTCCACAACCTCTAATCCTTGTACTTTTAAAACAGCATTATATAGTGTTGTACTTACTTGACAATTTCCACCTCCAAGCCCTTTTTTCTTTTTTCCATTCACATATATATCAGCTTCTTTATATCCTTTTGCAGTTGTTGCTTTTCCCACTGTATTGCAAAATGAAAATGTTTCTCCCGGTTCAACTTTTTTTGAGGATAGTGTTTTGCACGTTATTGCTATGTTATTTTGTCTTTCAGATTCCTTAGTATAAATCTTGGTCGAAAATTTAGCAATTTCTTTTTCTTGGTTTGAAGTATTTCCATTATTTGAATTACTATTATTAGTAGTAGTATTGGTATTAGTAATGTTAATTTCACTAGTATTTTGATTCGAATTTTTTATATTTTCATTATTTTGCTTTACACTACTCCTTTCTGCTTGATAATTGGTTTCATTATTATTTTTTTTGCTTACTTTTTTATCATTCACAGTCTTCCACCACCATATTCCACCACCTGTTATTACTGCAATAGCTACCATTACGAATACTATCTTTTTCATTTTATGATCATCCTTTCCTATCTTAAAATTATTTTGTCCCAAAATCTTAAATAATATTGACAAATTAATAATAAATATAGTATAATTATTTGTGTATAAATTTTTAAAGGAGATTATTATGTTAGCTAAGTATTGGAAAAAGATAGGTTTTTTTATTTTAATAATTGCTTGTATATTTAATATTATGACTAAACTTGTGCATAAAGTTTCTTTAAAAACAGAACTTGAAACTTCAGCAACATATGTAAATCAAGAAAAAAATAAAAATTTAGACGAAGATAACAAAAATAACTAATATACTTATTATTTGGAAAGAGGTGAATTCACATGAAAGAAGGATTACATCCAGCATATAACCAAACAACAATAACATGCGCTTGCGGAAATGTTATAGAAGTTGGTTCAACAAAAAAAGATTTAAAAGTAGACGTTTGCTCAAAATGCCATCCATATTGGACAGGTAATTTAAGACTTGATACTAAAGGTGGTAGAGCTGCAAGATTTAAAGAAAAATATGGTATTGCATAAAAAAATGGCTTTCATGCGAAGCCACTTTTTTTATTTTGTACAGGATAATAACATTTTATTGTTACTTCCCTGTACTTTTTTATTTTTCTAATAATACTATTTTATAACTGTAATCATGATATTTTGTAGAAAAATCTTTTTCTGAAACTTTATTATATCCTTTTCCTTCAAAAATTTCATCTGCAACAGAATTATATATGTTATCCACAAACCATACTCTATTAGAACAGTTATCAATAAAATCTTTTGTTACTTTAACTTCATAATTAGGTCCAAAAGCTTTATATGCTTCTTCTACTCCCCAATTATCTGCATTGTAAAAATAAACTTGATTATCAGCAAACTGTACAGCTACTACTGAGCCTCCGCCAAAATCTGCATATACAATTGTATCTCCTTCTTTTACATTTTCATTAAGATATTTAATTGGTTCTTGATTTGAATAATCATAATTGTCTTTCATCATTACAATATTATTATATACACCTAATATTGCAATTACTGAAAGTATTGCAACTATTTCAATTCTGTTTTCTTCTTTTCCTAATATAAAGCTTACTGCAAATATGTACAAACCTGTTATCACAAATAAATATCTATAATATAAAATTGATGTTTTCATTAATGCTGTAATTACTATTGCTGCAAGTATTACTGCAAAGTATACTATTACTGAACATTTAAATGAATTTAAGTCTTCCTTTGCTTTTACATATTTATATGTTTTATAAATCATATATGCATATAATTCTAATGCTAATACTGTTGGAACTATTAGGCCTGTGTAATCTGATGTTTTTACATATCCTGCAAGTTGTGAACTTAATAATTCCATTGGTGTTTTTGGGAATGAAAATCCTATCCAATATCCACTTGAAACATTACTTAATTGTGTTGCAAAATTTACTAACCAAGGTAAATATGCCAAACTTTGTAAAATTCCAAATGATATTATAAATATTATACCTTTTTTTCTTTTCTTTACTATAAGATATATTAATAAAAACACATTTATCAACCCTGCTGCCATTAATCCATAATAATGTAAATATATACTTGCTAAACTTGATAAACCAAATATTATCCAATTTTTAGTATTATCTTCTTTGGTAAGTCTATATGCATAAAGTGCAAGAATTGTTACTGCTAATATTGCCCAAGAATACATTCTTATTTCTATTGCATATTGAGCCATTTCTGGTAAAAATGCTGATAAAAAAGAAAATATGAATCCTGTTTTTTCTCCAAAATCTTTTCTTATATGTGTATACCCCAAAATTATCATTATTGCAATTGGAATAACTGAAAAAATTCTATATGCCATTATGGTTCCACCTGTCATTAAGTAAACAATTCTGAGCATCCAATAATACAAGATTGGATGTACATCATGCCCACCTATTGACCATATTTCTCCAAATGTATGTCTCGCCAATCCTACTGAATAGCTTTCGTCAAACCACAAATTGCTATGAAATGCACCTAGTGATACAAATATTATTCCTATAACTATTACTGCTATATGCCATTGCTTTAGAGTTATTGATTTTATTTTTTCCTTAATTTTCTCCATTTTTTCAATCCTCCTAAGAATATTTTAACAAACTTATTCTACTAGAAAACGCAAAAAATAGCAAGTTTTTCTTGCTATTTTATTCTTAAGATTCCTCGTTTCCAAAAACTTCTCCATCTGATTCAACATAATTTGCTTTTTTTATATTTTCCTCAACTTTTTGATCTTGTTTTTTTACTTCTGGACTTTTATAATTCTCATTATACCTATTTTTCATCTCACTTATAATCTTTTTTGTTCTAGCTTCTTTTTCTTGAATTGACTTGTTAAACATTTCATTCAACTTTTGCATTAAATCAGGGACATAATCTAAGATTTTGTCTAAACAAGAATCATGGTCAACAGGCATTAATTTTACACTGCCTTCTTGTACAACTAAAAATGCTACTGGATTTATTGAAACTCCCGCACCAGCACCACCACCAAATGGCAGTTTATACTGAATCTCTTCATCTTTATCTTTCTTATTGTATTCTTTCAATGTTTCGCCTCTGAATTCACTACCTCCTGCTGCAAAGCCAAAACTAACTTTTGAAATTGGAATTATTGTTATCCCTACTTGTGTTTCTATAGGTTCACCTATAATTGTATTTACATCTACCATATTTTGAATACTACTCATTGCCGTAATCATAAGATTTTCTATTGGATGTTCATTCATATTATCTCCTCCATCTTTTTGAACGGATTATTCCTCTTTTTTTCCGTTCCAATATTAATTTATATATATATTGCATCAAATATATAGAAAATATACAATTTAATTTAATCTTTAAAAAGTTTTTGTTCAAGTAATCTGGTATTACTTGATATTTAGGCTTTTTCAATATTATTCCTAATATTACAGCTATTGTTCCAACAAGAATAGCTGTACTTGCAGCATCCTGTGTTCCAAGTTGAATATATAAATCAATTTGTTCTACATCTATATCAATATTCTTTACTAATTCAATATAATTTATTTTAAAATTTGGCTTCTTGAATTTTAAATCTTCCTTATTTATCGTCCTTACATTCTTTTTTAGTAATTTAACTTTTCCAAATAGTAGCAAATATACATATATTTTTCCTTCCTCATTAATCATTTTTTCTTTTGGTTGTTCTGTATCTATTATCAAATTTTCTATATCTATTCCTATTCTACTTGTATGTATCGCAATTCCTACCACAATAAGTAATGTTATAAAAAGAAAAAAAAAAAACAATATTATCACCTCTGGTTTAATATTATTTTTTCCACTTTTTTTACTCTTAATCAATTATATTTTTATTTCTGCTCTTTTCAACTTCTATATCTCCAAATAATTTTTCTTGTTCTGTTATTACTTTATTCCTTCTAGACATTTCAAGCAACCCTGAAAATGCAGTTACAACCTCTCTTTTATCATGTTTTTTTAATGAAAATAATTTATTAAATGTAAATTTTTTGAATTTTATTAATGACCTATACATTTGTTTTACAGTATCTCCAACTGAATATGTTTCTGTTATAGCTATTTTTTCTATATTTGCTGCATTTTCATTTATCTTTTCTGAATTTTTTTGAATTATACTTTTATAAATTTCAGGAATTATTGTATCATCATATTTCTTTTCTATTTTCTGTTTTGGTAATTTTATTTCTTCTGCAGTCTTATAAAATCTTTTAGAATATTGAATAAAATTTTCTTTTAACTTTTTAGTTATTTCTTTATAGCTTTTATATTCTATTATTCTTCTTATAAGTTCTTCTTCTGTTATTTCTTCTTCATCTTCCTGCTCTTTTGGGAGTAAATGTTTGGATTTTAAATATAGCAAAGTTGAGGACATAACTAAAAATTCACTTGTTATTTCCAAATTCATATCATTCATCTTTTTTATATACTCAATATACTGATCTGTTATTTGACTTAAATTAATATCATATATATCCATTTTATTTTTATCTATTAAATGACACAATAAATCCAATGGTCCTTCAAAATTGTCTAACTTTATTGAGTATTTATTTGTTTCAAGTGTTAATATGTTTTGCATTAAAATCTCTTCCCTTTCATTATACTTTATATCCTTTTCTATATAAATATTGTTTTATTTCTTCTTCTGTTAATTCTTTTTTCTTTTGTTTAATTTTTTCTATACATTTTTTTTCATATTCATTTAAGCTATCATAATTTTTGTCAATATATTCTTCAATAAGCTTTCTATCAAGACCTTTAGTACTCAACTTATATTTTATTTCTTTTATAGATAAAGTTTTCAAATTCATATATTCATTTACTTGTCTTTCAATAAAATCATAGTCATTTAAATAATTAGCTTCTTTTAAATAGTCAATTATCTCTTCTAACATTTCTTCTTCAATTTGCCCTTTGAATTTATTTCTTACTTCTTGTTCTGTTCTTTTTTTATATGTTATATATTTGAATACTTTAGTTTTCTGTTTATCCATCTTTTTCAACTTTTCAATATCAAAACTGCTTTCAAAATTTTCTATAATTTTCATTTTTTAGTGATTCCTTTCCTGTGTATTTTACATTATTTTCAGGTTTTTTTCAAGTATATTTTCATTCAAACCAATAATAATATAAATAGGTTTTATTTTGTTCTTTTATAAAATGAAACTGCAAAATATTTTCATTCAACTAGGAGGTTAATATGAATAAAAAGTCACTTTTCATAATTGGTTTGTTAATGGCTACTATTTTAATATTTGCTACTACTTTAAGCTTTGCAACAGATGGCAATGGTGCTATGAATGATGTTAATAATGCTGTTAACGATGTTCGTAACACTGTTGGCGGCGCTGAAAATGCAATTGAAGGTGCAGTAAAAGATGTAACTAACACTACAAACATGGGTATAACTCGTGATAATGCTCAGTCTACAAATTATACTGCTAATAGAACTGCTACAACAGGTACTACAACTAATGCAAATACAGGTACATTTTTAGGAATGTCTTCTACTATGTGGACTTGGCTTATATTAGCAGTTGCAGTTGTAGCTATAATTGCTTTGGTATGGTACTATTCTAATCAATTGACTAGAACTAGAAACTATGATGATAATGACCAATAATAAATAATTTTATATTTACAATCAGAAAGCCTTAAAGATATAAAACCTTTATTACATGTATTGATTTATATTTTTAAGGCTTCCTAAAAAAATAAAATTCAAACCAATAACTAATAAGAACATATAATACTTATTTTAGGGTTTAAATATGGAATTTTATGTGTTATAATATGTACAATATTTAAAATTACGGAGGTCCATCATGAATTCAAATACAAAATTAATTGCAAAAAATCCTGTTGCATATCATAATTTCAATATAGAAGATAAATATGAAGCCGGTATTGTTTTGTCTGGCACAGAAATAAAATCAATTAGAAAAGGTAAAGTTAATTTAAAAGATAGTTATGCTGGTTTTAAAGATGGTGAATGTTACATATATTCTATGCATATTAGTCCTTATGAACACGGAAATATTTTTAATAAAGACCCTTTACGTGATAGGAAATTGCTTTTGAATAAAAGAGAACTTAATAAACTTTTTATAAAAGTTAAACAAGATGGATATAGCTTAATTCCTATAACTTTATATTTTAAAGGAAGTTTAGTAAAATTAGAATTAGGAGTTGGAAAAGGTAAAAAATTATATGATAAGCGTCAAGATATCGCCAAAAAAGATGCCGAACGTCGAATACAAAAAGCTAGAAGAGCTAATGAAAAAAATATTTTTTAAAACAAGAAAAGCAACTTTATGCTTTTCTTATTTGTTATATTCATAACTTCCACACATTGATTCATCAGATTCACATGTGTCACAATCGTTTGTTGGCATAACATGAATTGATTGCAATGTACATCTTTTTGTATTTCCATCTTGATATACACAACTTTCTACCGTACAATTTATTTTTTGATTTTCTTCCATGATTATCTTCCTTTCACAGCATATTTATGACATAGTCATCTATAATATTATTTCCATTATTATATTTTTTATGCTAATGTATACTTATATTCATTTTTCCATATACTATAAATCAAAGGAGTTTATTATGGTTTCAGAAGCTATTTTATTTACCTATAAATCTGGTGAAATTGATAATTTTTTAAATAGATTTTATAGTTCTAGTTCTTTCATAAATAACAATTCATATATAAAATTATCTTTTCATAATCCTCTTGAACTTTCTGAATTGATTGCTGCATTTTCTGATAATAGTACATTGTTTGATATTGATATGTGGATTTCTCTTGATAAAGATGTTTTTATAAAAATTTCTCCATTAAATGCTGATATAATCATAAAGTATATTTTTGAAAGATATCCTTACTGATTCTATGCAATTTTACTTCTTAGTTCATTTGCATATTGAAGTGTTACATCATTAATTTCTCCTGATGAAATTCTCGCAATTTCACATAGAACTTCTTGCTCATTTAATAATTTGATACTTGTACATGTTCTATCATTTTCTACTTTTTTACTTATAAAATAATTATAATCCGCCATTGCTGCAATTGGTGCTAAATGTGAAATACATAATACTTGATGATTCTTAGAAATACTTCTCATTTTATTTGCAACTGATTTAGCTGCTTTTCCACTAATTCCCGTATCTATTTCGTCAAATATCATTACTGGCATCTTGTCTACTTCTGCTAATACTTTTTTTATAGCTAACATTATTCTTGACATTTCTCCACCTGAGGCAATCTTTGTTAATTCACTCTCATTTTCTCCTACATTAGTTTTTATATATATACCAACTTGGTCTTTTCCATCTTCAAAAAATTGCTCTATTTTATATTCTACTTTTACATTAATTTTTGCATTTTTCATTTCTAAATCTTCTAATTCTTTATTTATTTTTTTGTTTAGCTCTTCTGCATTTTCTTTTCTTATTTTACTTATTTTTTCTGCTATTTTTGTCATTTCTTTTTCTATTTGTTTTTGCTCATTTTTTAATTTATTATTATATTCATCTACATTCTCTATTTTCTTTATTTCATCAGCTATCTCATTAGCATATTTTAGTATTTCTTCTATATTATTTCCATATTTTCTTTTTAAATTATCTATTATATCTAATCTTGTTTCTACCTCTTCTCTTTCTTGTTCATCAAATTCTATATCTGAAAGATATCCACTTAAATTAGAAGAAATCTCTTGTATACCATAATATATATCTTTTAGACTTGTTGTTGTTTCTTCATATTTTCTATCTATATTTCCGATTTTTTCTAATGCTCTTATCGCATTTCCTATTAAATCTATTGTGTTTTCTCCAACAGCCATCTCAGCTTCTGATAAGTTTTTCGCAATCTTCTCTGAATTTCTAATTAGTTTACTTCGTTCTTCTAATTCACTTTCTTCGCCATCTTTTAATCTTGCTTCTTGAATTTCATTTAATTGATATCTTAATAAATCTAATTTTCTTTGTTTTTCTTTTTCATCTCCGTAATTATTCTTTAATTCTCTTCTAATTTCGTTATATCTTTGATATTTTTCTTTATATTCATTTTTTAGTTGAAATATTTCCTCTCCTGAAAAATTATCTAAATATTTTATATGTGTTCTGCTATCTAATAATTTTTGATTATCATTTTGCCCATGTATTTCTATATAATTACTCATAAAATTTTTTAATTCTGTCACAGTTACTAATCTACCATTTATCTTGCACATATTTCTTCCATTATTATATATTTCTCTTGTTATTATGATATTTCCATCAATTGAATTTACATCATTTGGAACATACATACATAATTCAACATAAGAATGATTTTCGCCTTTTCTTATCATTTCTTTTGAAAATCTTCCACCACATATTATACTAATAGAATCTATTATTAATGTTTTTCCAGCTCCTGTTTCTCCTGTCAATACATTCATTCCTTTATTTAAGTCTATTTCTAAGTCATCTATTATTCCTATGTTTTTTATATGTAAATTTGTTATCATAATAACATCTTTCCTTTCTCAAAAAAGTTTTTTTCAAATCTTTGTTCGTTTATCATTATAATAATTCTTTACAACTTTGTCAATAGTTTTTTCGAATATTTTTTCGTTTTTTCGAAATGCACATTTCAGAACGCTTTTCTTCGGTGCAATTTTGCACACTTTAAAACGCTTTTTTTCCGTGCATGCACACAAAAAGCAATATAACTATAATAGCTATATTGCTTCATTTTTAGGCATTTTCCTCAACAGGGTAAACACTTACTTGTTTTTTATCTCTACCTTTTCTTTCAAATTTAACTGTTCCATCTACTAATGCAAATAGTGTATCATCACTACCTTTACCAACATTAGTTCCAGGATGTACTTTAGTTCCTCTTTGTCTAACTAGGATATTTCCTGCTAAAACAAATTGACCGTCAGCTCTTTTGACACCAAGTCTCTTAGATTCACTGTCTCTACCGTTCTTAATACTACCTTGACCCTTTTTATGTGCCATTCTTCTCACTCCTTTCGGCTTTATAATTGTTTATTTCGCTTTCTTATTAAAATCTCTTTTAATTATTTTGTTTCTGTTTTTTCAGTTTTTGTTGTTTTTACAGTTTTTTCTGATTTTTCAGTTATAGCTGCTTTTTTAGCTGCTGTTTTGATTCCTGTAATTTCAACTTTTGTGTATGGTTGTCTGTGTCCTTGTTTCTTTCTTTCATTTTTCTTAGCTTTCATCTTGAATACTATGATTTTTTTAGCTTTTCCATGAGAAACAACTTTTCCTTCAACTTTTACACCTTTAACATAAGGATTTCCAACTTGTACTTTTCCATCATCTGATACTAAGATTACTTTATCAAATGCAACTTTTTTTCCTTCTTCTGCATCTAATTTTTCGAAAAATACTACATCTCCTTCTGCTACTTTGTATTGTTTTCCACAACTTTCAATTACTGCGTACATTAAAAATGCACCTCCCTTATTCGTATACTCGCTAATCCTTAAAAAAGGCAGTTAATTCATCCTTAACCTTTAGAAGCCTTGACTAAGCGGATTACAGTTATTTATTGTAACATAATTACCAATCCTTGTCAAGGCTTAGACAGATTTTTTTCAAACATTTGATTAAATAATTAATTTGTTCAAATGTATTGTTGTCTCCAAATGTTGTTCGTATTGCTGAATTCAAATATAATTCTGGTACATTTATTGCAGTTAAAACATGTGATGGTGTAACACTTCCAGAAGAACACGCTGAACCACTTGAAACACATATTCCCATCTCATCTAACTTATAAATTAATTCTGACGAATTTATTCCTGAAAATGAAATATTAGCATTTCCTGGAAGTCTATTTTCCATTCCTCCATTTATTCTAAATTTTCCTGGAATCTCTTTTTCTAATTTTGATAAATAATAATCTCTTAATTTACTTAAATTTTTTATATGTGTTAGCATATTTTTATTTGATCTCTCACAGGCTTTTCCAAGTCCAACTATTCCAGCTACGTTTTCGGTTCCTGCTCTTTTATCTCTTTCTTGATGTCCACCATTTATATATTTTTCTACATTTATTCCATTCTTTATATATAAGGCTCCTATTCCCTTTGGAGCATTAATTTTGTGACCTGATAGTGATAACATATCTATTTGCAATTTTTGTACATCTATTGGCATATTTCCAATTGCTTGCACAGCATCTGTATGAAATGTTATATTTTGTTCATGTGCTATTTTTGCAATTTTTTCTATTGGTTGAATTGTTCCAATCTCATTATTTGCTGTCATTATACTTATCAATATTGTTGATGGTTTAATTGCTTTTTTCAATTCTTCCAATTTTACTACACCATTTTCATCTACATTTATATATGACACTTCAAAGCCTTGTTTTTCTAATGTTTCACAACTTTCTAATATTGCATGATGTTCTATCTTAGAAGTTATTATATGATTTCCTTTTTCTTTGTTCGCATATGCAAATCCTTTTAAAGCTGTATTATCACTTTCTGAACCGCTTCCAGTAAAATATATTTCATGTGGATCACAATTTATAAGTTCTGCAACTTGCTTTCTTGCATTCTCTATTGCTCTTTTGGCTTTTCTTCCTATTGAATATAATGAAGATGCATTCCCATACTCTGTTGTTAAATATGGCATCATCTCATTTAATACTTCTGTTTTTATTTTTGTTGTTGCACTATTGTCAAAATATATAATATCCATAATATCTATTTCCTTCCATATATTATTAGAATATTATATGTGAAATCTTTTAATTTTGTGATTATATTATAATTAGAACCCAAAATAAAACTATAAATTTGAAATGTAGCTACGTATGTGCCTGTAAAACTTTTAGAAATTCTATGTAATTTTATGGAAAAAGTTCACGATAGTGGAAGGGTGCCATAAAATAAATTAGAATTTCTTAAAGTTTGAAATAAGCAGAGTAGCCAAATGTAAAGTTTATAGTTTTATTTTTGGTTCTTGTTTTATAATAAATCACGGAACTTTTTAAGATTTCTCATTACAGTGTTATATCCAAATTGATAGCATTTATCCAATTTATCTATATCAAACAATCCAGCACCATCAGTAGGAATTGTAAGAATCAAATCACTTTGCTCAAAACTCTTTTCCGAAATCTTATTTCCCATGATATCAAGAGATTTCATTATTACATCCATTACATCACAATCTTCTCCTACTGAATCAGATTCAAAATTTACTGCAATAATCTTTTTATCACAAATTTCTTTTAGTGGCAATACAGGAGTATTATCTAACACTCCACCATCCATGAAAATGTGATTTTTGAATTCACATGGGCAAAAAAATGCAGGAAAACTGCTACTTGCTCTTACTGCCTTTCCTACTTCAATCTCTGTTATGTAATTATCTTTTAAGTTATCTCTTGGTGCACAATTAGTAATTACATATTCTTTTGCTTCTGCAATATCAACCGTTGAAATAACTAATGGCTTTTTTATATCTTCAATTAATCTTATTCTTTTCCTTAATGCTATTTCATTAAACATCTTTTCAAGCATGATTCCATCATTTAATCCTGAAAAACCAACTTTTTTGCTTTTTATCAGATTTCCTAATCCATTTAACAATGAAGCATTACTGATATTTATAATCTCTTGTGCATATTTTTTAAATAATACATATATATAATAAGGTTTATAACCCATAGCATATAAGGTGGCAACAATGCTACCTGCACTTGTTCCACCTATTGCTTTTACTTTTATATTATTTTCATCTAAAGCCTTTAATACTCCTGCATGTGCAATTCCTCTAATTCCACCGCCCGCTAGAGCTAATCCAATTTCCATAGAAACCTCCAAATAATATCTTTTATTTATTATTTACTATTTTCTATGTTTCTAGACATTATTTTGTGATAACTTTTCCTGTATTATCTAAAAATATTTCTTGTTCGTTATTATATACCTTAATACCTTTTTCTAGGATATCAATATTTGCATTACTCATTTCTAATGCTAAATCAAATTTATTATCATATATATCAATTCTATTTGTTTCAAAGTCTCTAGCTTGGAAAATTAATTTTCCCTTAATTAATTGTATTAAGTCATACTTAAAATCTACTACAACATTTTCTTCTGAATCTATTACTCCTACTTTATCTTGCTCGTTTGTAGCAATAAAATAATTGTCATATGCATATTCTAAGAAGTGATAATTTTGTTTTGTTAATTCTTCAAAATTTGAATTTACTATTGAATATCTTCCATCTTGGTTTTTAATAAAATATTTTGAACTTGATGTACTATTTATATATTCATTAAATGGTATATCAACAGTTTTTCCATTTACATCAAAGACTTTTTTCTCTTCTTCTTTTTTTCCATAGATGTATATTCCATTAACTGTTAAACTTGTATATTCAATAGGAATAATTTCTACTCCTTTTAAATTTAAAGCTCCATATTGTCTTGTTCTTTCAACTATAAATATTTGTAAGTCTTGATTATAATCTATAGACTGATATTGAGTATTTATTATTTTACTATTATTTATAAAAACTCCATATTGTCCATTTTGTGCAGCAATCAAATATACATCATTTTTTAATTGATTTATTCTTGTTATTTGATTATAATCTTCTGATAATACTTGAGTTCCATCACAATCATAATATCCATATCTATATCCATCATTTGTTATTATACTTACAATATATCCTGATTTTTTATAATCATTATCATCTGTATAATATCCATCTGATTGAATTGAATCATATTTGTTTTTTATTTTAGTATTTCCCTTTTCGTCTATTATTCCATATTCCCCATTTTCCTTAACTAGCACCTCTCCTTCTTTTTTCTCAAAACTAGTTAATTCTTCAAACTTGGCTTCTGTTACATTTTTTCCTGTTATTCCTAATAGTCCATATTTGCCATTTTTCTCATATTTCAAAATGTTTTTCTCATATTTTGAATCATCATATTCAATTAATTCTACTGCATCATAATTTTCAAAAATCTTTTCATTTTTTGAGTTTACAAATTTCTTTTCTTCTCCACTTTGACACATAAAAACTTCTCTATGTTCATTTGGAATAATTATTTTATCATATTGTGGCTCTATTACTGTAGTATCTCCGTCCTTTATTCCGACTTTCCCATTTTCTTCAATTGTTTGATAATTTTTGGATGTGTCTTCTTTTTTTCCTGATAATCTATCTTTATTTGGTATATATATTGATATCGCCAAACTTATTATTACAATAATTACAACTATTGTTATATTTACTTTTTTAGTCATATTTTTACCTCACTTTTCTTAGATATTTTCATTTTACTATTTTATGATTAGTTTTTCAATATATTTTAGCATTTTCCTTGTTTTTTTTGACTTAATATTGTATAATCTTTACATAATAAAGGCAAGGAAGGAATGAGTTATTTATGACAAATTTAACTATAAAAAATTTATTTAGAGATACTTCTGATTATGCAAATAAAGAAGTTACATTAGAGGGTTGGGTAAAAACAGTTAGAGATTCAAAGACTTTTGGATTTATAGAACTTACAGATGGTTCTTTTTTTAAAAATGTTCAAATTGTTTTTAATGATAAATTAGAAAATTTTGTTGAAATTGCCAAGCTTACAATTAGTTCAACAATAAAAGTTACAGGAACTCTTGTAATTACGGAAAACGCTAAACAACCATTTGAAATTCAAGCTACTGAAATTGTTATTGAAGATTTATGTGATTCAGATTACCCTCTTCAAAAGAAAAGACATTCTTTTGAATATTTGCGTACAATTGCACATCTTCGTCCAAGAACAAATACTTTTAGTGCTGTTTTCAGAATTAGAAGTGTTGCAGCATTTGCTATACATGAATATTTCCAAGAACGTGGATATGTATATGTCCACACACCAATCATTACATGTGCAGACTGTGAAGGTTCTGCTGAAATGTTTAAATTAACAACTTTGAATCTTGATGGGAATTTACCTAAAAAAGATGGAAAAACAGACTTTTCTCAAGATCTATTTGGCAGAAAGGCTTACATTACAGGTTCTGGGCAATTACATGGTGAAACTTTTGCTTCTGCATTCGGAAAAATCTATACATTTGGACCTACTTTAAGAAGCGAAAATTCAAATACAAAAACACATGCAAATGAATTTTGGATGATTGAACCAGAAATTTCATTTTGCGATTTAGATGGCTTAATGGATATCGAAGAAGATTGTTTAAAATATATTGTTAAGACAGTTATGGAAAGATGCCCAGAAGAAATTGACTTCTGTAATACTTTTATTGAAAAAGGTTTAAAAGAAAAATTAACAAAAATATTAAATTCTGAATTTGTTAGAATTGACCATAAAGATGCTATTGATATTTTGAAAAAAGCTGATAAAGAATGGGAATTCCAGCCTGATTATGGTGAAGATTTGGCAAAAGAACATGAAAAATATATTACAGAATATTTCAATGGACCTGTTTTTGTAAAAAATTGGCCTAAAGATATAAAATCTTATTATATGAAACTTAACTCAGATGGAAAAACAGTTGCTGCTGTTGATCTAGAAGTTCCAGGAGCTGGTGAAATTATGGGTGGCTCTCAAAGGGAAGAAGATTACGAAAAATTAACTACAAGAATGAAAGAAATGGGAATTGCTACTGAACCTTTATATTGGTATTTAGATTTACGTAGATTTGGTACTAATATTCATTCTGGATTTGGTTTAGGTTTTGAAAGATTGCTTATGTATATCACTGGTATTGAAAATATTAGAGATGTTATCCCTTACCCTAGAACACCAAACAATTGTGATTTTTAATAGAAAAAACTTAGAAACTATTTTCTAAGTTTTTTTGTTATATATTAAATTTTACAAGCCAAATTCTTTTTTAATAAATGATGTATCATAATTATTAGTAATAAAATTTTTATTTTCCAAAATTTTATATATAAAATCCCTATTTGTATCTATTCCATCAATTACTAATTCTGCAATTGCACTTTTCATTTTTGCAATAGATTCTTCTCTATCTTTTCCATGTACAATTATTTTAGCAAGCATTGAATCATAATTTTGAGGTACAGTATATCCTTCATAGATTGCTGTATCCACTCTTATTCCATTTCCACCTGGTAAATGAAGCCCTGTTATTGTTCCTGGACAAGGCATAAAGTTTTTATCAGGATTTTCTGCATTTATACGAACTTCAAGACTATGCCCATTAATTTTTATATCTTTTTGAACATATTGCAACTGTTCTCCGCTCGCGATTTTTATTTGTTCTTTTATGATATCTATTCCAGTAACTGCTTCTGTAATTGGATGTTCAACTTGTACTCTTGTATTCATTTCCATAAAATAAAAATCCTTGTTTTTATCTACTAAAAATTCTATAGTTCCTGCATTACTATATCCTATTTTTTTTACAGCTTCAACTGCAATCTTTCCCATTTTTTCTCTTGTTTTATTTGATATAAAACTACTCGGAGTTTCTTCCATAATTTTTTGGTTTCGTCTTTGCACTGAGCAATCTCTATCTCCTAAATGTATACAATCTCCATGTTCATCTGCAAGAATTTGAATTTCTACGTGTCTTGGATTCTCTACAAATTTTTCCATATACAAACTATCATCATTAAATGAGACTTTAGCCTCTTGTTTTACAATATCATATTCTTTTTTTAACTCATTTTCATTATATGCAATTCTTATTCCTCTGCCTCCACCTCCTGCTGATGCTTTTAATATAACTGGATATTTAATTTGTTTTGCTAATTCGATTGCCTGTTCTTTTGAACTAATTAAGCCATCAGAACCTGGTACAACTGGGACTCCTGCATTTTTCATTGTTTCTTTTGCTTTAGATTTATTACCTAACAATTCTATTAATTCATGTTTAGGTCCTATAAATTTAATTCCTATTTCCTCACACATTTTTGCAAAATTTGCATTTTCAGATAAAAATCCAAAGCCAGGATGTATACTGTCTGCACCTGTTAAACATGCTGCTTCTAATATTGCTTTTATATTTAAATAGCTCTTATTAGAAGGTGCTGGTCCTATGCAAACAGATTCGTCTGCTAATGTTTTATGAAGAGCATTTTTATCTACTTCTGAATATATTGCAACTGTATGTATTCCCATTTCTCTACATGCTCTTATAATTCTAACAGCTATTTCTCCTCTATTGGCTATTAATACTTTTTTTAACATCTTCTCCTCCTTATACAATTGCAAAAGTTAATTCACCTTTTGCTGCAATCTTTCCATCTACTGTTGCTACCGCTTCTCCTACACCTATTGGTCCTTTTTTCTTAATTATTTTTACTTCCAATTTTAATACATCTCCTGGAACTACCATTTTTTTGAATTTCATTTTATCAATTCCACCAAACAAAGCATTTTTGCCTTTGTTTTCTTCCATACTTAATATTGCTACTGCACCTGTTTGTGCTAAAGCCTCTGTTATAAGTACTCCTGGCATTATTGGATTTCCAGGAAAGTGTCCTTGAAAATACCATTCATTTATATTTACATTTTTATATGCAATAGCACTTTCTCCTGGTACATATTCCTCTACTTTATCTATCATTAAAAAAGGAGCCCTTTGTGGAATTATTTTTTCAATTTCTTTTATATCTAACATCGTCTTCTCCTTTAACCTATTTTATTTTGAATAGTATTTCTCCATATTCAACCATTTCTTCATCTTTCTTACAAATCTCTACTATTTCTCCATCAAATTCTGATTCTACTTCATTCATCAATTTCATTGCTTCTACAATGCACACTACTTGCCCTTTTTTTACTTTATCGCCTATTTTTACAAATGGCTCAGCTTTTGGTGATGAACTTCCGTAAAATGTTCCAACCATTGGAGCTTTTATAAGTTTATAATTTTCTTCTATTTTTACTTCATTTTTTTCCGTTTGAAGAACTTTTTCTACTGTCTTTTCTTTGTTGTCTTTTTCCATTTTAATTTTTAATCCATCAGGAAATTCTATTTCTAAATTGTCTAAATTCGAATTCCCCATATCTTCTATAATTTTCTTTATATCTGAATATTCCATTAAATCTGCACCTTTCTTTACATTTTCCATTTTTTGTGTTATAATTATATCATAAAAAACCATAGGAGGTATTTTTATATGACATTTCAAGATGAAGCAAAGGATTTACGTAATACGTATATTCTGGTAGGTGGTAAACGGCTCAATTTGGAAATTTTAACCAAACTGCAGTCATATGCTTTTTTCAATGAATATACTACTGTCTCTTCGTATGATACGCTGCCAATCGGCAGGCCTATCAAGATTGATTGTAGTTCGCTGCATGCCACCCGCACTCAAATTGAGAAAACATTAGATGAAGTCTTAAAAGACCTCAAATACCATGAGTTTTCTGTTGCAGAAGAGCGGCCTTTCAACGAAACACACAAGCTGGTTATTACAATTAAATAGTCCAGCGAACCAGTACGGCAACTGCCGCACATCCTAGCTTCACCGGTAGCCATCACTTTTGATGGCTACCATTTTTTTAATATTATTGTCGCATTATGTCCTCCAAATCCTAGTGAATTTGACATTGCATAATTTATTTCAATATTTCTTCCTTCATTTGGTACTATATCTAAATCGCATTCTTCATCAGGTACTTTATAATTTATTGTTGGCGGTATAAATTTGTCTTCAATTGCCTTAACACATATTACAGCTTCTACGCCTCCTGCAGCACCTAGTAAATGTCCAGTATTTCCCTTTGTTGAACTTACCATTACATCTTTAGCATAATCTCCTAACGCTGTTTTTATTGCTGCTGTTTCGCATGAATCATTTAAATGTGTTGACGTACCATGTGCATTTATGTATGTTATTTCTTTTGGCTCAATTTTTGCATCTTCCATTGCAAGTTTCATGGCTCTTGCTCCACCTTCTCCTTCTGGTGCAGGCGAAGTAATATGGTAACTATCAGATGTAGCAGAATATCCTACAATCTCTGCATATATTTTAGCACCTCTTGCTTTGGCATGTTCTAATTCCTCAAGAACAAGAACTCCTGCTCCTTCTCCCATTACAAATCCGCTTCTTTCTTTATCAAATGGGATACTTGCTCTGTTTTTGTCTGTTGCTAATGTTAATGCTTTTATATTTGTAAAACCTGCAATCCCTGTTGGAGTTATAGAGGCTTCTGTTCCTCCTGCAATCACTATATCTTGATAACCATGTTTTATCATTCTGAAACTTTCACCTATACAATGTGTTCCACTTGCACATGCTGTAACCATTGAAATTGATTCACCTTTTGCACCAATATCTATTGCAACATTTCCAGCAGCCATATTTCCTATTGACATTGGAATATACATAGGAGAAACTCTATCAGGTCCTTTTTCTATATAATTCTTATTGTCTTTCTCAATTGTTTCTAATCCACCAATTCCAGAACCAATAATTACTCCTACTCTTGTCATATCTTCTTTTTCTTTGTCTAGTCCACTATCATTCCAAGCTTCTCTTGTTGCTACAACTGCAAACTGTGAAAATCTATCCATTCTTCTTGCTTCTCTTCTTCCAAAAATTTCGTCTGGGTTAAATCCTTTTACTTCACCTGCTAATTTAACTTTAAAATTTGTAGTATCAAAATTCTTAATTTCATCAATACCACATTTTCCTTGTTTAATTCCATCCCAAAATTCATTTACATTGTTACCAATCGGCGTAATCGCTCCTAATCCTGTTATTACAACTCGTCTTTCCATTTTCATTTCCTTCCTTTTAATTTACATTACCATTCCACCATCAATATTAATTACTTGCCCTGTAATATATGAACTTTCTTCACATCCCAAAAAATAAGCTACATTTGCGATTTCTTGAGTAGTTCCCATTCTTTTCATAGGTATTTGTACATTTATACTGTCTTTTACCTCATCTGATAATATACTTGTCATATCTGTATCAATAAAGCCTGGAGCTATTGCATTTGCTCTGATATTCCTTGAAGCTAATTCTTTGGCAATACTTTTTGTAAAACCAATTATTCCTGCTTTTGAAGCTGAATAATTACACTGACCAGCATTTCCTGTTACTCCAACAACTGATGCTAAATTTATTATTTTTCCATCACGTTTTTTTAGCATATATGGTATAACTGACTTTGTTACTAAAAATGTCCCTTTTAAGTTTATTTCTATGACTTTATCAAAATCTTCTTCTTTCATTCTCATTAATAATCCGTCTCTTGTAATTCCTGCATTATTTACAAGAACATCTATTTTATTAAATTTTTCTATTGCTTTTTTTACTATTTTTTCAACTTCTTCTGATTTTGAAACATCTGCTTTTTCTATAAGACATTCTATATTTAATTTTGTAAACTCTTTTTGCAATTCTTCTACATTAGTTTTATCTGACACATAATTAATTACAACATTGTATCCATTTTGCGCGTATTTTAGTGCTATTGCCTTACCTATTCCTCTTGAACCTCCTGTTACAAAAACTACTTTTCTTTCTTCCACTCTATTTCTCTCCTATCTTTTCTAAAGTTTCTAAATTATTAATATTATATAATTCTGCTTCTGGATAATCCTTCTTTATAAATCCAGTTAATGTTTTTCCCGGTCCTATCTCTATAAATCTTTTGATTCCTTCTGCCTTCATAACTTGAATTGCTTTATCAAACCTTACCGGACTTACAATATGTTTTGCAAGTATTTCTTTAAAATTATCATTTTCTGAATAAAATTTTCCATCTATATTTTTAATAATTTTCACATTATTTCCAGTTTGAAAATTAATTTTTTTCAGTTCTGTTTCAAATAATTCACTTGCGTCTTGAAGCTTTTCTGTGTGGAATGGCCCACTGGTTTTTAATTTTATTACTCTTTTTGCTCCCGCTTTTTTTAATTTTTCTATTGCTAATTCAATTGCATCACTAGCTCCAGATATAGCAATTTGACTACTACAATTATAATTTGCTGGAACGACAAATTTTCCTTCTACTCTTATTTGCTCACATATTTCTTCAATTTTTTTTGATTCTAATCCTATTACAGCTGCCATTGAATATTCTTCATTTGGTAAATTATTTGCCATGTAATATCCTCTTTTTTGAATTAATTTTATTCCATCTTCAAATGAAATAAATCCTCCATATATTAATGCTGTGTATTCACCTAAACTTAAACCTGTTGCAATGTCTGCTTTTATTCCTTTTTCTTCTAATATTTTTAGTATTGCTAAACTTGTTGTTAATATTGCTAATTGCGCATTTTCTGTTTTTATTAGTTCCTCTTCTGGTCCTTCAAAACATATTTTTCTTATTTCTACTCCTGAAATTTCTTCCGCTTTTTTATATATTTTATTTGCTTCTTCATATTTATCATAAATGTCTTTTCCCATTCCTATTGTTTGAGCTCCCTGCCCTGGAAATAAAAATGCTGTTTTCATTTTTTATCTCATTCCTTTCTTAAGGCACAAACCAGGTTGGAAAAGAATTAAATTTTGGCAAGGAAAGTTTTATTTAAAAGGCAAGGGCGCATACGTGGTGTATGTAACCGCGTTTTAAATGAAACTTGACGTAGCCAAAATTGTAATTATTTTTCAACCTTTCTCCTTTTCGTCTCTATTTTTATACATCTATTTTTATTTTATTTCTATTAGTATGACTGGTCGAAACAACCGTGCCTCTAGCAATATGCTACCTGTGTTTAATCCTCCACCATATCCAAGCAAAATTATTTTGTCTCCTTGTTTTAATAAATTATTATCTAGTATTTGCTCCAATGCTATTGGAATGCTTGCGCAAAAAGTATTTCCAACAGTCTCGATATTAGTAAAGATTTTTTCCCTTTCTATTTTTAATCTACTTGCTATTGCCAAAATTATTTTTAAATTAGACTGATGTGGTATTATGTATTTGATGTTTTCAATTTTTTCATTTGCTTCTAATAATAATTGTTGAATGTTTTTAACTGTTTCTGTTACAGCATATTTATATATTGCTAATCCATCCATTTTTATTTTATTATTTAATTTATATTCTAATATATCGTTAGTATCCGGGATTGATTGTATATTTGAGTAATATAAGTTATCTGATGCCTCATAAAGAGTCGCTCCCACACCATCTGCCAAAATTATCGCTGTTCCTACATCAGATTCATTAGTGCATTTTGATAATATATCTGCTCCTATAATTATAGCTCTTTTTACTTTTCCTGCTTTCATATATAATTGGGCAATATCTACTGCATTTATATATCCTGCACAACCTGCTAAAATGTCTAAACATATACACTTTGGAATTTTTAATTTTTTTTGTACATGATTTGATATTCCAGGCATTATTTTATTAGTACTTGTTGTTGCTACAATTATTAAGTCTATTGTTTCGATTGATATTTTTGTTTTTTCTATTAATTTTTCTGTAGCCTTTATCACCATTTCTTCAATTGTTTCATTTTCGGCTAAATACCTCTGCTTTATCCCTGTTCTTTTTTCTATAAATTCTTCTGTAACTCCAAGCTTCTCTGAAAGTTCTTTATTCATTACTATTTTGTTTGGTAAGTAACTACTGCTTGCTATTAATTTCATTTTCTCATTCCTTTTCATTTTTTTCGTATTATACCATTTTTTTGCCTTTTTGCAATCCATTATAATGCTTAGTCGGTTTACTTACGCTTTACAAATCAAGCTTTTTGAGTTACAATAATACAAGAATGAAAATGATTGAGAAAGGATTGATATTAATAATGAAAACATACACATTTACTTCTCATAACAGTTCAGAAACTATGAAATTTGCTTCTGAATTAGCAAGTACATTACATGTTGGAGATGTTGTTGTTCTTTCTGGTGAGTTAGGTGCTGGCAAAACAAAATTTACTGAAGGATTTTTAAAATATTTCGGCCTTGATAATCAAATTTCAAGTCCTACTTTTAGTATTGTTAATGAATATAAAAAAGATAATATACATATATATCATTTTGATGTTTATAGATTAGAAGATGTTGATGAATTTTATGCAATTGGTGGTGAAGAATATTTTTCTTCTGGTATATGTATTATTGAATGGGGTGAAATTATCGAAGAGGCTTTGCCAAATAACTATATAAAAATTACTTTTGAAAAAGATATATCTGATGAAAATTTAAGATATTTAAAAATAGAATATATAGAAGCCAAAAAATAGCTATTTAAAAAATAGCTATTTAAAAAATAGCTATTTTTTTATCTCATAAAAGTCATTGCAATTACGATAATTCCAAGGATTACTCTATAAATTGCAAATACTTTGAAACTTCCTTTTTTCAAATAATTTAATAGAAATTTTATTACTAATATTCCAACTATAAAACTAAATAATACCCCCATGAAAAATGCTAATGTAAATTGAAAATCAGTAATACTTACTAATACTGCAGCTAATATTATTGGTGTTGATAATAAAAATGAATATTTTGCAGCACTTTCTCTATCTACTTTTAAAGCTCTAGCCACAGTCATTGTAATTCCTGATCTTGATGTTCCAGGAAATGCTGCCGCAATTGCTTGTGATAACCCTATTAAAAATGATTGTTTAAATGTCATATCTTCAAATTTTACTTCTGATGGTGCTTTTTTATCTACTACATATAACACAATTCCTAGTACAATAAGTGCTATTGCAATCATTATTGTTTCAATTCCAAATTTATCACAAATATATCCTGAAAATTTGTCTAATATTAAGCTAACTATTCCTGTTGGAATTGTTACAGCTACTATGTACCAGAAGATCTTACCTTCTGTTGATTTTTCTTTCTTTACAACTTGTTTGTATCCACCTTTTATTAAAGCAATCCAGTCTTTAAAGAAAAATAGTGTTATTGCAAATAATGTTCCTAAATGTAATGCTATATCAAAACTTTCTGGTATTTCTCCCCATTTCAACATCCATGGTATCAATTTCAAATGTGCTGAACTTGATATCGGTAATAATTCTGTTAATCCTTGCACTATTCCTAGTACTATTGCTTGGTATATTTCCATATTTTCTCTCTCCTTTTTGCACACTTTAAATCGCTTTTTTTCCGTGCAATTTTGCACACTTTAAATCGCTTTTTTTTCGTGCAATTTTTTACTTGTATATTTCTTTTATTATATTATATATTGTATCTTTTATAAATTCTGCTGTTGTAATTGGTGCAACTTTTCCTGGTAATGATAATGCCCATACAAATTTTAATTTGTTATCTTTTACTGCTTTTTTGTCAATTCCTCCTGGATTTGATGCTAAGTCTATTAATAAGCAATCTTTTTTTATATATTTTAGCCTTTCTTCATTTAAAATAATATGTGGAACTGTATTTATTATTATGTCATATAATTTTAGATTTTCTCCTAAACTATTTATATTTGTTGCTTTATGTCCATATGCTTGTATCCATGCAAGGTCTTCATCTTTTCTTGCAGCACATGTTACCTTTGCTGACAAACCTGCAAGTTTTCTTGCTAGTACTTTACCTATTCTTCCAAATCCTAATATTAATATTTCACTTCCATGAATTATTTTATTTGTATTTTCTATTGCTACTTGTATGGTTCCTTCTGCTGTTGCTATTGTATTTAATACTGCCAATTCTTCTCTTTTCATTATATCAATTATTTCAATGTATTCATCATTTGCCATTTCATAAACTTCTGGTGCAATTCCTCCTGCTATAAGTACCTTTGCATTTATTACATGCATCATCTCTCTTATTGAGATTTCTTTATCACTAAATGGCATATTTATTGTCTTCCCATTGCTAGAAAATGGTATAGGCCCTATTACAATTTCAACTTCTTGTATTGTCTTTTTTATTGATTCGCATTGCGTTATATTTTTAATATCTTTTAGTTCTTCTGCTTTTTCTAATCCATATACATATACTTGATTTTGCTCTTTGGCTAACATTACTGCTAATTTAATTGTTCTTAAATCTCCACCTATAATTGCAAATTTCATATACTCCTCCTTTTTTTATAGTATATTAAATTTACAATTTTTTATGAATTTTATTCTCTTTCTTTTTGATTTCTAAAATCTTTTCCGAAATCATCTCCATAAGATTTAAACTCCTTTTTTTGAGGCATTACATCACCATATCCAATTTTTTTCGTAATTTCAACCATCTCTTCAAGATGTTCTTTTGCTTTTATTTCCTTTCTAGTTAGCTTTTGTTTTTTATTTTCATCTTCATCTACTTCTAGATTAAATGGTATTGATAGTTTTGCAATTATTATTGCAAATGTAACATCATTTTTTATTTTTTCTACAATTCTTTTTGGATTTTCTTGTATTGCCACATTTGCATATTGTATTGCTCTATCTTTATCATTTTTTATTATATAAATTTTTGCTAGTTCTAGATAGGCATCAGCACAAAGTTCTTCATCTTCTGTTACTTGTAAGAAGTATTGTTCTGCTTCATCTAGTTCTTTATACATTAACGCTATTTCTGCTAAACTATATTTGGTATTATATACTAATGAATTTAGTTCAGCCGCTTTTTCATAACATACTTTAGCATTAGGAAAATCATTTAACATAGTATATACTATTCCTAAGTTATAATTTAAGTCGAAACTTGTTGGATTGTATTTTAAAGCTTCTGTATAAATATTTACCGCTTCTTTGTAATCTTCTTTTTCTATCAATAAATCTCCTAATGCTATTGTCGCTTCAGTATATTCAGGATTTTTGTTTAAAAGTGTTGTTAATGTATTTATTGCTTCATCTTTTTTGTCTAAATCTGTTAATAAATTTGCTACTTTGTAATATGTTTCATAATCTTTAGGATTTATTCTTATTGCTTGTGCGTATTCATCAACTGCTTTTCTTTGTCCACCTTCTTTTTCATATATATACCCTAAAATTTTATGGCCTGTATAACTATTAGGATTTTTTTCGACTATTTTAATTAATTTGTTTTTTGCTGCTTTAGTATTTCCTAATACTAAATAGATTCTTGCTATGATGCTATCAACCATTTCGCCTATGTTATTGTCAATCTTTTCTAATACTATTACTACTATTGGAATTATTATTGATAACAAATATATAATTATTTTTACAGCAAAACTTATTTCATCTTTTGAAAAATATAAATGTATAAATTCTATTGCTATTCCGTAATGCCTCTATTGCTAATATTGGTACATATTTTGTATCGTTTTTTCTTATAAACTCGTAAAACATATATACAAATAGAGCAAAAGCTGCGGTTATAAATATAAGTTGTTCTACTATCATATTTTTTCTCCTCTTGTTATTTATTAACGTTTATGCTCATGTGAAACCATTTGATAATCATCAATAATTCTTTGTATGATGTTTTTTGGTTCTTCTTTTCCTCCACTTGCAGCCATGTCTTTATTATATCTTTCAACTAATTCTGGTAATGACTCTTCTGTTTCTTCCATTAATTCTTTCCAAGTTGTATCAGTATTTGGAATGTAATTGTTTTCTGAAATTTCATTAGGTTCCACTTGATTTGACTCTTTTTGAGCTTCTTCAATTTTTTCCACTTGATGTGCTAAATTATGAGTATATTCTTTTCCTGAAGTTTCAAATTGTCTTCTTAATTCTGCACTTTCTTCTCCTTTTGAAGTTTCTCCTTGTTCTCTTACTCCTCTTGCAATTCTTTCTTGACATGGTAAAACATCTACTGTTTCAATATTTATTTCACCATATTGTCCATAAGTAACTGCTATTTCTTTGTCATCACTATTAGTTTTCATTAATGCGTGTGGTACTTCTCTTTCTATTTTTTCTCCTTGTTCATCAATACTGATTATTGACCTCATTGTTGGCTTAGCAGGCTCTACCTTATCATTTATTTGCCATTTTCCATCTTTATTTTCCAACATTACATATTTACCTAATTTTTTTGAATATGCTTGAGCATGTTCTTCTGCTTCTCCAAATACTTCTGGCATTCTTTGTTTTACGTTTGGATCTTTAATTTTTCTAATATTTATTAATTCTAAATCTTCTCCTTGCGCTTCTAAATCTTCTGCAATTTCTTGTGTTTCATCATTTTCTTCTTGCTTTTCGTTTTCTTGTTTTTTCATTTTTTTCTCATTTTCTTTAGGCTCTATTTTCTTAGAAACACCTTTTAATCTATCTTTTTCTTGATCATTTTCATTCATTACTTCTTCTATATTTAGTTCTTCACCTAAATATTTAGCCAAATCACTATTTGGAAGTATTTTTCCGTCTGAATTAATTGTTAGTCTTTCTTCTATTGTTTTTTCACCATTTTCATTTTCTTTTATCCAACGGAAATGATAACTCATTTGACCTTTATCATCTTTTTCTGCTGTTATAAATACATCTTTTAATTCAACATCCATTCCATTTACATTAACAACAAATTTTGAATAATATTTAGTTGAGACTAATTCACCTTTTCCATTTTCTTGTAAATTTTTTTCTACACTTGATTCTACTAAATTTAGTTTATCTAATGTTTCTTTTTCATCTACGCCAAATGTATATTCGTCACTTTTATTTCTTTCCATTTTTAACATCATTCCTTTCTCAACATACAAACCTGGTTGTAAAAAAATCAAATTTTGATGTGACCAAAATTGTAATTATTTTTCAACCGAAATCCCCTTTACAAGTTCTCCAATATAATCATAATTTTTAACATCAATTATCTTGGCTTTTACAAATTGATTAATTAAATCTTCATCTTTGCATTTAATATATATTAATCCATCAATGTCTGGTACATCTTGTTTTGTTCTACCAATTAAATATTTGCCATCAAATGACATATTTTCAATAAGAACTTCTACTTCTTGTCCAATTTTCTTTTGGAGATTCTCATTAGATATTTTTTGTTGAATCTTCATTATTTTATCATATCTTGATTTTTTAGTTTTTCCATATACCTGTTCTGGTAATTTCGCTGCTGGAGTTCCATCTTCTTTTGAATACATAAATGTTCCTAATTTGTCGAATTTTGCTGTTTCTACAAATTCAGCCAATTCATCAAAGTCTTCTTTTTTCTCGCCTGGAAAACCAACTATTAAACTTGTTCTTAAAGTAACATCTGGAATCTCATTTCTTAGTTTAGTAATCAAATCAGTAATTTGTTGTTTATTTGTTTTTCTATTCATTCTTTTTAAGATTTTGTCTGATATATGTTGAATTGGTATATCAAAATATTTTGCTATTTTTTCATTATTTTTTACTATTTCAATTAATTCGTCATTTATTCCTTCAGGATATGAATATAAAAATCTTATCCATTTAATTTCAGGAATTGCTGACAATTGTTGCAATAATTCAGCAAGCTTAGGTTCTCCATATAAATCTTCACCATATTTAGTTGTATCTTGTGCAATTACTATAAGTTCTCTTATTCCTTTACCAGCTAACATTCTTGCTTCTTCCATTATTTCTTCTATTCTTCTGCTAACAAATGGTCCTCTAATATATGGAATTGCACAATATGTGCATCTATTGCTACATCCTTCTCCAATTTTTAAATATGCAAAGTTTTTTCCGGTTGTTATAACTCTCTCATAAAATTCATTATATGTTGGCATTGGAAGTGGCTTCATTTCAGAAATCTTAGTGTTTGTTTTGGTAGTACTTTCTTCAACTATATTTTCCTTTATTAATTTTTCTATTTTTTGCCACATCTGAGGATATTCATCAATTTTTATAAATAAATCGACTTCCGGTAACTCTTTTACTAAGTCATCATAATATCTTTGAACTAAACATCCCATTGCAATTAAATATTTACAGTTTCTTTTTTTGTATTCTGCCATTTCTAAAATTGTGTTTATTGCTTCTTCTTTGGCTGATTCTATAAAACCACATGTATTTATTACTATAATTTCTGCTTTTTCTGGATTTGTTTCGATTTCGTAGTTATTATTTTTAAAATGTCCTATTGCTACTTCTGTATCGATTAAGTTTTTGCTACATCCTAATGATATAAATCCAACTTTCATTTTTATTATCATTCCTTTCTCGGATATGAATTAACTATTATGACTACAAATATGTTTTCTTGTTAATTCCATTAAATTTAATTTTGTAAATCCTTCTACTTGTGTTTTGGCTCTATCTTGTTTTAGACTTTCTTTTAAAAGTTTCTCTATTTTTTCTTTATTCTCTTGTTTTTGCATATCAATATAGTCAATAATTATAATTCCTCCGATGTCGCGTAGTCTTAATTGTTTCGCAATTTCTATTGTTGCCTCATAATTTACTTTATATACTGTTTCTTCTAATGTACTTTTTCCTGTGAATTTTCCTGAATTTACATCTATTGCCACTAACGCTTCTGTTTGGTCAATTGTTATAAATCCTCCACAATTTAACCATATTTTTCTTTGCTTTGTTTTTTCTATTTGTTTTTCTAACTCATATTTTTCAAATATATTTTCACTAAGTTCTAAGCTAATTTTTTCATTTATATCATTTAGCATTTTCCTTATTTCTTCATATTCTTTTTGCTCATTAACTTCTATTTTTTCTATTTTATTTTCTGGCAAGTCTAATATAAGTTTTTCTAGAAAACTTGGACTTTTAAATAATAGTTGAGGCTTATTGGGTGCTTTATCAAACTTTGCTTTTATTTTTTTCCATTTTTCTACTAATTGATTTAAGTCTTTTTCTATTTCTTCACCATTTTTCTTTAATGCTGCCGTTCTTACAATAGCTCCTGTATTTTCTGGTAATACCTTTTTTACGATTTCTAAAAGTCTTTCTCTTTCTTTATCGTTTTCTATTTTTTGTGATATTGTAACAATATTAGTATTTGGCATTAATATAACATATTTACCTGTTAGTTTTATGTGTGTTGATGTTCTTGCACCTTTTTTTTCATTACTGTCTTTTTTAATTTGTATAAGTATTTTTTCTCCTGATTTTACAACATCTTTTATTTTTTTATCTATTCTTTTTTCGATTTTTTCATCAACCTGTGGAACTACATCTTTTACATGTATAAAACTGTTTTTTTCTGTTCCTATATCCACAAATGCAGCTTGCATTCCTGGTACAATATCTTTAACTATTCCTATGTAAATATTTCCTTCATTTCTTGCTTTTTGGCTTTGCTCATTTTCCTCATATATTTCTACTAATTTTCCGTTTTCTACGGCTGCTATTATTTTTGTATCATTACTCTTGTTTACAATTAATTCTATCATGTCTTTACCTTTCTAATTTAATTTGTTCATTGCAGAGTCTACTCCATTTTTTAAAATTTCTATGACTGCTTTTTTTGCTTTTTCTACACCTTCTTCTAGTTTAGGTATTTCTTCTTCTGGAATTGAACCTATAACATAATTTATATCATCACCATTATGTTCAGGTCTTCCTATTCCAATTCTTATTCTTGTAAATTCCTCTGTTCCTAACATGGAAACTATTGACTTCATTCCATTATGTCCTCCTGCACTACCTTTTTTTCTTATCTTTATCTTTCCTGGTTCTATATCCATGTCATCATATATTACTAAGATTTCTTCTTTCGAAATTTTATAAAAGTCCACAAATTCCTTTACACTATTTCCACTTAAATTCATATATGTTTGAGGTTTTAATAGTATTACCTTTTCACCTTCTATTAAAGCTGATTCATATAATCCCTGAAATTTGTTTTTAGTTACTTTTATTCCATATTGTTCTGCAATTTTATTTATTGCATTAAATCCCATATTGTGTCTTGTTTTACTGTATTCTTCTTCTGGATTTCCTAATCCTACTATTAAATACATTATTCTGCCTCTTTTCCATTTTTTATCTATTATATTTTACATTGTTTTGACTCATTTTTCAAGTATTTTGCTAAATTTAAGTTCATAGTATGTTATAAAATGATAAACGAGGCTTAATGCCTCGCCAAATATTATTACATATTCATCATTTTTTCAAGCACAATTATAAACATTGCATGAGACCATCCTAGACCTATAACCCAGTTGGGCTTCAAAGTGTTATTATCTATCTGTTCACCTAAAAGACTATGCTTTCCTGCCGTTTTTAAAACAAAGTCAAATGATTCTTTTGCTTTTTTCTTCTCACCATTTTCAAGATAATATAATGTCATCCATAAATTAGCAATTGGCCATGGTGCTCCTCCTCTATAATGATCATATTCAAATCTTTGGTATCCACCAGTATATGTTCTAAGTCTTAAATTTATATTTTCTACTGTATTTAAAACTCTTTTTTCTTTTGGTGAAAAAACTCTAAATGGATATACTGCTCCTAATAAACTTATGTCTATTCTATTATCTTCTAAGTTTCTTAAATATGTTTTTCTTTCTTCATCATACATATTTTCTTCTATGTATTTTTTTATTTCTACTTGTAATTGTGTTATTTCATTTATGTTTTTATTTATCTTTTCATCTTTAAGTCTATTGTTTTCAAAATCTGATACATTTTTTCCTAATGCTTTATATATCTTTAGCATAGATTCAAATGCTCCAAATATAGCAACTAATGAATATAAATGTATTCCTTCATGCATTTCCCATAAATCATAACTTACATGGAAATTTCCTGTTTTATCAATCACGTCTCTGACATATCTTTTTAGAAAATCTATTGCTTTTTCACACATATGTAAATTTGATTTCAAGAATTCTTCATTTTTTACGTATTCATAATGTGCATATATTCCATAAACTACACTCGCTGTTTCATCTATTTGATATCCCCAAGAAGGTGCTAATTTTCCATCTGTATAAAAACGTTGCTCCCACATTCCATTTTTGCTTTGTGTTATTTTACAAAAAATATTGTAGAAATTTTCTGTCTCACTTTTCATATTTAAAATATCTAATGCTTTAGTTATAAATACTGCATCTCTAGGCCAACAATATGCATATCTTCCACATTGAGTTAGATTCTCATCAACTTCTGGTGCTGCTATTATTCCACCTGTTTTCTCATTCATTAATAACGGAAATAGCAAAATTGTTCTTATATATATATCTTGTATTTTTTCCTCATAACTATTTTCAGGCTCTTTTAAATTCAAACCATTATGTGTTTTTACATATTTTCTCCAATAAGATTTTGTGTCTAAATATTCTTTATTAAAGTCAATTTTTCTAATTCTTTCTATTTCGTCTTCAAATAATTGCATTGTTTTCTTATTCTCATCAATTGCTATGCATATTATAAGTTCTTTCTTTTCTTCTGGTTTTATTACTCCAATATCATAGCTTATACTTGAGTCTTTTGACATTCCAATATAATCTTTGCCACCAATTACTCCTGATCCAATTGTACTTCTACTATCATTTATTTGATGATTTAGTAATTTTGTTGATTTTGAAAATGTAGCTACAGAAAAGTCATGTGCATATTGAACCATTCCTGTATCAATTTTCATTCCACTAACAAAATTATTTTGGTCTGATAATAGTTCTGAATGTATCAAAAATTTCACATCTAAGTCTATATTATTTTCATTTATAAATGTATATTTCTTCACAAGTATATCTTCTTTTATTGTTACAAAATCAGTTTGCAATATTTTTAAATTAAAATAAGTATTAGTTATTTCAGTATTTAAGATATTTGTATTTGTATCATAATATTGCAAATACTGATTATTTATATCTTCATGTAAATTTATTAAACATGAATCATTTATTTTCACTCCTGTATGAAAATATCTAAAATATTGTCTATTATCTCTATTAGGATATGACAATCTCAATAATTCTCCTTTTTCAGAGAATGTTACTAGCATACTTTTATTTCCTATTATTCCTTCATTTAGGTACTTATCCATTGTCTTTTCTACCCCTCTATTATATTTAGAATTTGTTTTTCCAAATCTTTTATCTTTTCATTTATTCTAAACATGTCTTCATCTCGTAAATTCGTATCCTCAACATCTTGTTTAACACTCGCATCCATATCTACTAGTTCACGTTGTAATTTATTTAATCTAGCCAATACCTCTTGTCTTAGGCTAGTAGCTTTTCTAACTTTAAGCTTATTAACAAGTTTTGTCTCTCCCTCTAATTCATATGTTTCTCCATATTCAGGAATTGAAACTCCAATTTCAGTTCCATCAGTTATTTTTTCTTTCAAAACTTCTTGTGATTCTTCTTCTCCATGTACTAAAAATATGTGTCTTGGCTTTGAGATAAATGAATATACAAAATTCATCAACCATTCTTGGTCTGCATGACCAGAATATCCTTCAATATATTCAATTCTTGCTTTTACCGCAAATTCCTCTCCAAATATTGTTACTTTTTTAGCTCCATTTACAATTGAATAGCCAAGTGTTCCTGGTGCCTGATATCCTACAAATAATATTGTACTTTTGGGATTCCATATATTATGTTTTAAATGATGTTTTATCCTACCAACATCACACATTCCACTTGCCGATATTATAATCGAAGGTTCATTACTTTCATTTAATGCTTTTGATTCATCTGCTGTTGGTGTAAATTTTAAGCCCGGAAAATCTAATGGGTGATCACCTTTTTCCATTTCTTCTTTTGTTTCATCATCAAATAAGTCTGTGTTTTGTTTAAATATTTCTGTTGCAGATATTGCTAGTGGACTATCAACATATACTGGTATTCTCATCAATGTTTTATATTTTCTCATAAATTCTGGGTCATCAGTATTTTCTTTTATTTTATTTAACTCATATAATATTTCTTGAGTTCTTCCTACTGCAAATGATGGAATTACTACTGTTCCTCCATTGTCTATGGTTTCTGAAACCACATTTAAAAACATTTCTGCTTTTTGATCATTTTTTATATGTAATCTACTACCATATGTTGATTCCATTACTAAATAATCTGCATCCTCGATCATTGTTGGAGAACTTAATAATGGTATATCATTATTTCCTATATCTCCTGAAAATACAGTTTTGGTTTCTTTTCCATTTTCTTTAACCCATACTTCAATTATACTTGACCCCAACATATGTCCTGCATCATTAAATCTTACATTTATATTTTCATCTATTTGTATTATTTCATCATATTTTATAGGCACAAAAAGTTCCTGACAATCTATTGCATCTTCTGCAGTATATAATGGTGGTAATGTTTGCTCTCCCTTTCTAAGTCTTTTTTTATTTTTCCATTCTGATTCCATTTCTTGTATATGTCCACTGTCTGGTAACATTATTCCACATAAATCACATGTGGCCTTTTGTGCGTATATTGGACCTTTGAAGCCCTCATTATATAATTTTGGTATTCTTCCTGAGTGATCTATATGTGCATGTGTTAATAGCATAAAATCTATTTCTGCTGGATTATAATCAAATGGATTATAATTTTCCATTTCTAATTCTGCTTTTCCTTGATACATACCACAATCTACTAAAAATTTCTTTCCTGCAGCTTCTACTAAAAAGTTTGAGCCTGTAACCATTTTGGTTGCTCCTAAAAATGTTATTTTCATCTGTTCTTCCCTTTCTTGAGCAAATCGCTCTACTATATAAATATTTTTAATTTTTTATTTGTTTTAATATTTCCGATTGATTTTACTTCAAATTTTTCTTCTGTTATATTATCATCAAATATTTGCACATAGTACTTTTCGTCTTTTGTTTCAATTCTATAATATAATTCTTCTAATATTACTATTCTTGTTTCAAATAAATGTTGCATTACCTCTAGTGGTACATCTGATATAACCTTCTTTTCAATAGCTTTTTCCACTAATTGTTTTTCTGTCTTAGTTACATCTTCTTTAATCACATCCACGTCTTTTACATTTTGAGTAAGATTAAATGGCAAGCACATAAAATATCTAAATTGATATATTAGACTTAATATTTCTTCTTGTTTTTCTGTTTTTGCAATTTTGGAATTAAAACATTTCAAGAATTCTTGAATAAATTCTATCAATAATTCTTCTCTTTGCTTTTTAGTATATTTGACAACTTGGAGATTTTCTATTTCTTTTTCGATTTGCTTTTTTGATTCCATATAATTCTTAGGATTTAACAAATAATTATCCTCCGAAATTTCATTTAATATTTTATTTTTTTTATCATTTAATTCTTTTTTCAAAACTTTTATATTAAATATTTTCTTTTCGATTGGAGCATCTTCATTTCTTTTTTTGTATTCAGCTTTTAGTCTACTATCTTGCCCAATAATTTTTTCTATTTCTTTTAATTCTTCCATTTTTTCTTTTCTGTGTTTTGAGATTTTTTCAATATTTGCTTCAGTATCTTCATATTTTTCTAATTCTTTATCTAATATTTGTAATTTATTCTCAATTTTTGAAGTTAAATCTTCATTGGTCTTTCCCTCATTTGCTAAGGCAATTTTCATTAATAATTCTATACTTGCTTTTTCTGGAATAATTTTAAAATAATCTACAATTCCATCTTTATCTTGTATCCAATTATCCAAAAATCCTTTTCCATATAAAATCTGTATTATTTGAAACACCAAATTTGCATCTATATTTTCAATTTCTTTTTTTATTGTCGTCCAAGACCACCCATTAAAATCACGTAACACTTCTATTCTGTCGATGTTCTTTCCATCATTTATAAAATTTGATACTGCTTCTGCTATTGCATATCCGTATTTATTATTTAAAATCTTATCATTTGTTGATTTTTTCTCTATAGCATACAATAATTTTTCTTCTATTGGATAACTTATTATTTCATCTTCTCCAACATAATATTTATTTTTCTTAAGTTCTTTTTGTAGCTCTTCATCAGCAAGCTTTTGATTTAATTTTACTATAGTTATTTTATTACAATTTTTCTTTATATTTAATATTAGTTGTTCTACATATTGTTCTTCTGTTTCTTCAGTTGTTTTTACCTTTTGATAATCTTTATATGCAACTTCTATTTTATATAATATTCCTTGGAGAAGATTTTTTGCCTGTTCATCAATTTGTTTTTTTTCTAAAACTTTTTCTAATTCTTCATTTTTATCTTTTTTTAGTATCTTTCCAAACATTACTTCTCCTTTCTAATTTTTCTAATTACTTTTAAATATCGACAATATTTTATTAAATATCCTTTTATACCACTTTTCTTCTATTTTAACTAATTGTTTATCTTCTATTTCTGTAGTATCATATGTTTTCTTTCTTTTATTTTTTATTTCTTCAAAATTAATTTCATACTTTTCATTAAGTTCTTTTTTATCATTTAATATAATTTCTTTTCTTTGTTCATCTGTACATAAATAATCTCTATAAATTAATGATAAAATTACTCTTGTTTCTCTTAATAGTTCTTGTTCATTAATTGTTTTTGTATAATCAATATTAACTTTATAATTCAAGTCTCTATTTTTTTCTATTGCATTTATAAAACTTTGTGGAATTTTATCATATAATTCTTTTTCAAAATGATTAATTATATTATATACTTCTGAATATGCTTGTCTAGTCATAATTTCACTATTCATCTTGTCTCCTCATTTTTTTCATTAATTTCTTTATCTGATTGAATTATATTACTTATTTTGCCAGGTTCATCTTGCCTTTCTTGTGCAGATACTTTTTTACTATTTTCTTCTAAATCTGATAATGTTACTTTCTCTTCTTGCTTTCTATATTCTTCATCCAATTCTCTATAAAACTCACCAATTGTTTTACTTTTATCTAATTGAAATCTTTTGGGTATTTTTCCTCTATTTGTTATAATTCCTATATTTTTTTGTGTAAAAAATTTTGCTTCAATCTCTGTTAAGTCTGTTATTTTTTTATCTAATATAGAATTAATGGTAAATTCTCCTATTATTTTATCCAAAACTTTATCAGTCATGTTATTTTTAAAATCAGATTTAGACATTTCTTCATGTGCTTTATAAAAATCACTAATTTCTTCATCAGGTATCTCAATTCCGAAGCTGTTCCAAAATTTGTTCTTTTAGGTATCCCTTTGGTATTTTTGTTTCATCAAACATATATTCTATAATTCTACGACTACCACCATTTATGATTGTGCTTTGCACAACTTTTTTTCTTAATAATTTCATCAATTTTTCGTATGCATCTTGACTTACAATTTTATCTTTTGTTATTTTTATCATTGAAAGTACTACATCAATAATGGTTTTTGTCATTTCTTGTTCAAATTCTGGTGTTCCCCCATGTGGTCCATGCTGTTTTATATTAGTTTTATTCAAAATGTCATAAATCTTTTTTTCATCACTCTCATTTCTCAACGTCATATGTCCTATTCCTTCTTTTTTATATCCTAGGACTTGTTCAAGCAGTTTATCACCATATTCATCAACTGATTCTTTTTCATATCCTAAAACTATTAAATTAGGATTTTGTTTACCAACTTTTTCTCTTTCAACTTCTGGACATAATATATATCCACCAGGTTGAATTCTGACATCACCGTCCAAAAAGGTATCTACCGGATATGCACTTCCAATTTGTTCTTTATCTATATTTTCAAACGGAATTAGTATAGCATATTTTCTCCCAGTAAAATTTCCACCATCATTTGCTGTAACTTCTCCATTCATAGAAAAATGAATTGTTTGTCTATGAGATGGTGTTAAATAATTGTATTCTTTTCCTTCAAAAGAAAAATCATGTTCTACTGTTGCTCCTGCATTCTCACTTGTCTTTATTGTATTGTTTTGTGGTGCATAGTAAGTTTTGTGTACCAATATAATATCTGACAAACTTTCCAATCCCTTATGCTCTATATATTCATCATATTGCTTTGTACTTATTTCTTCTAAAATCTTATCTATTGTTATGCCTTCTTGCAATATCTTATTTATTTCTTGTACATCCTCAATTCCATTTAAATTATTCATTTTTCCAATTAGATATTTAATTTTTCCATCAACATTATTTTCCACTTTCTTCTCTCCAATAATTCATAATATTACTATGCATCTTTGGCTTCACTATTCATTTTAAGCTCTTGTAGTTTTTCAAGAGACATAAGTACCTGTCGAGGTTTACTTCCTTGGTATCCAGAAATAACTCCTCTTTCTTCCATTTGGTCTATAATTCTACCAGCTCTAGCATACCCGACTTTAAATTTTCTTTGAATAAATGATGTTGATGCTTGCCCTGTTTCAACAACAACATCTATTGCATCCATTAAAAATGGATCTGTTCCATCATCATCTTCTTGTTCTTGCACTAATTCTTTTTCTGTTTTGTTACTATTCTCTATGGTTTCCAAAATATCTTCGTTATATGTAGCTACACCATTTGATTTTACAAATGAAACTATTTTTTCTACTTCCTCATCAGATACAAATGCTCCTTGAACTCTAACTGGCTTTGGTGCTCCTGATGGATAGAATAACATGTCACCTTTTCCTAAAAGTTTTTCTGCTCCAACTTGGTCTAATATTGTTCTTGAGTCTACCTGTGATGATACTGCAAATGCAATTCTTGATGGTATATTTGCTTTTATTATACCTGTGATTACATCTACTGATGGACGTTGTGTAGCTATTATTAAGTGCATTCCAGCAGCTCTTGCTTTTTGTGCTAGTCTACAAATTGAATCTTCAACTTCTTTTGCTGCAACCATCATTAAATCTGCCAACTCGTCTATAATTATAACTATTTGTGGTAATGTACCTATTCCTTCTTTTTCTGCTAATGCATTATATCCTTTTAAGTCTCTAACTCCTTTTTCTGCAAATACATTATATCTGTTATCCATTTCTTGCACAGCCCATGCTAATGCTCCTGCTGCTTTTTTAGGGTCTGTTACTACTGGTATTAATAAATGTGGAATTCCATTATAAACAGATAATTCTACGACTTTAGGGTCTACCATTACAAATTTCACTTCACTTGGCTTAGCTTTATAAATTATACTTGTTATTATTGTGTTTATACATACACTCTTTCCTGAACCAGTCGCTCCTGCAATTAATGCATGAGGCATTTTAGCAATATCGGCTATTTCCATATTTCCTGCAACATCTTTTCCTAATGCTACACTTAGTTTCGATTTACTATCTTGGAAAGCATCACTTTCTACTACATCTCTAAAATGAACTGTTTCTTTTTCTGTATTTGGTACCTCAATTCCAACAGCTTGTTTTCCTGGTATTGGTGCTTCAATTCTTATTGTTTCTGCAGCTAAATTCAATGCAATATCATCAGATAAATTAGCGATTTTACTAACACGTACACCTTCTGCTGGTTTTAACTCATATCTTGTGATTGCTGGTCCAACAGATACATTTTCTACTTTAGCTTGTACCCCAAAACTATATAAAGTTTTTTGAAGTTTTGTTGCAACATCTGTTAATGCCTTTGCTCCACCTTTTAGTGCTTTTTTTGTTCCTTTACTTAGCAACTCTACTGGTGGATATTCATAATGTTCGTCTTCAACTGCAACAGCATGTTCCAATTGCAATACTTCTTTTACTTTTTCCTCTTTCTTTTCTTCCTCTTTTTTGAATAGATTTCCTTCAATATAATCTGGTTCTACTCTTTGCTTGTTTTCCATTCCTAATGGAACTAAGTCATCTTTATCATGTTTAAACTTTTTTCTTCCTCTTTCAGGCTCTTCCTCAACAGTTCTACCATTCAAGTTAATTTTTATTTGGTCAATCTCTCCAGGGTCTTTTGGTTGATCTTCAATTTCTAAATATGCTTTTCTATTTTCTTTTATATTCTTAGCTCTTTTGCTTTCTTTTTGTATTTGCATCTTTTCTTCATATTGAGCCTCTCTTCTAGCTTCTTTCACCATCATTTTTTCTTCATGTTTTTCTTTTCTGTTTTCTACACCTGATTGAATCCAATTACTTACTATTGTTGATATATCTATACCAAATGTAACTGCGAATAGTATTAAAGATGCCCCTATACTTAATATTATTGTTCCTATTTTTCCAAATAATTTAAATAGTGGTACTGCTGCAACTGTTCCTAGTGCACCTCCACCTATGTTGTTTTCGCCAAGTGCATATGCATCTTTTACAACATCTGAAATATTTTGTTCAATATTAATTTCTCCATTATATATTTCATATACACTAAGTATTACTGCAACAAATACCATTAATAATGCATATTGTAAAATTTTTGATGATAAATATCCATCATCGTCCTTGCATGCCATTTTTACTGAAACTGCAAATGCTCCTATTGGTACTATATACTTTATTATTCCAAACATTCCTCCAAAAAAATCGCTTAATGCTATTCCAATATACCCTGATTCTGTGTAAATTAATACTGTTAACAAAATACTTAATATTATTGTTATAATCAATCCTAAATCTAGTGTCTTCTTTTTAGCCTTTTTGGTTCTACTTTTCTTTTTTGCCATTTTTCCTACTTCCTTTCTAATGCACAAACCTGGTTGGAAACGAATTAAATTTTGGCAAGCACTGATGCTGTTAAAGCTTGCTTGTTACAGCATCAGTATGCATAGCTGAAACTTTTATTTAAAAGGCAAGGGCGCATACGAGTTGTATGTAACCGCGTTTTAAATGAAAGTTGACACAGTCCAAAATTGTAATTATTTTTCAACCATCTACTTCCTTTCGAACTTTTTTGTTATTTACTAAAAGGAGCACTCCCTTCTTTTTTCTTGAAAGGCGTGCCCCCAATTTTTTATTGAAGTTCTTTCTTACTATTTTGAATTGTTTTTATTGTGTCTTCTAATGAAATTTCCATTAAATTAACAGCCTCTCCAAGATTTTTTTCTAATTTTGCTAATGTATCTGTTAACACTTTTTCAGTTGAATCTAATAAATTATTTGCATATTCTTTTGTTCCTTGTGATATTTCTCTTGACATTTGATTTGCAGTTTCAATAATCTCTGCTTTTTGTTCATATGCCTTTCTTGTTATCTCATGTTCGTCTATCATTGAAATAATTCTATTTTCTGCTTCTTTAACAATTCCATCAGCTTCTTTTTGAGCTTCAACTAATATTCTTTGTCTTTCTTCTTTCACCCATTTAGCTTGTTTTAATTCATCTGGTAATTTTATTCTTATTTCCTTGATTATTTCAAGCATTTCTTCTTTATCAACCATTCCTCTAGTAGTAAATGGTACTTTTTTGCTATTTTCTAACATGTCTTCTAATGTTTCTAATAATGTAAAGATTTCCATCTCTTACCCCTTTCTAGGTATTCCTAATTTAAGAAATATTATTGTTGCTCTTCCGTATTTTCTTTTGTCAACAATTCTAACTTCTTCGCTTTCAATTTCTCTCAATATTCTTTGTTCATCATCTGTTTCTAAAATCATAATTCCTTCTTTTTTTAGATTTTCTTGTGCAATAATTTTTTCTATTGATTTTAGTATATATTTTGTTACATATGGTGGATCTATATATATTATATCAAATTGTCGATTTTTAACTTTATCTAAACATGTTTCAAAATCCAAATTTAATATTTGTGTTTTTTCTTCCATATGCGTTTTTTGTACATTCCTCTTTATTATTTCAGTGGCATCTTTTGACTTATCACATAATACTGCATTTCTTGCCCCTCTGCTTAAGAATTCTAATCCAATCGCTCCACTTCCTGCAAACAAATCTAATATTTCTGCATCTTCAATATCATTTTGTATTATATTAAATATTGACTCTTTTACTCTATCTAATGTCGGTCTTGTATTAGTACCTTCTAATGTATATAGTTTAGTTCCTTTTGCTTTACCACTTATTATTCTCATTCTGCCAAATTCAGCCTTTCTTATTTTATACTAATATTTTATTCTTTTTTTCCGTATTGTCAAGTATTTTAACTAAATTGTAATATAGTTTTAATATTTCTGTAACATTGTAACACTGTTTTTACAAGTACTTTTTAGAAAAATGACAAAAATGGGGCGGAAATTTTTCTTTCCCAAACCCCATTTTAGTCTTCTTCTTTATTTATTTCTTTTATAATCTCTGATTGTGAAATCAACAAAGATTCCATCTTTGCTTTATAAACATCAAATTGTTTTTTTACATCATTGAATTGTTGCTCTTTCATTTTTATTTTTTGATCAATATCTTCTAGATCTTTTGCAACACCTTCTTTTGAAGTTCTTAGTATATTCTCAGCCTCTTTTTGAGCTTCTGATATAATTTGATCAGCTTGTTGCTTTGCAACACTTTTAACTTCTTCTGCTGTTGATTGTGCCATTACCAAAGTGTTTTGTAAAGTGTTTTCTATATTCTTATAATGTTCTAAAGCATTGTTCAATTCATCAACTTTTGTTTTCATAGAAGCTAATTCTTTATAATTTGTTTCATAATCTTGCATAATTTGATCTAAGAACTCATCAACTTCATCTACATTATATCCATTCATCATTTGTTTGCTAAATTTTTTATTTTCTATATCTAATGGTGTAATCATATTAGATAGCCTCCGTTCTCTTTTAAAGATTAATTTATATTATTATTTTTTAGCCAAGAAACAGATAGTTTATTTTTTATTTCTTCTCTTGCCATTTCATTTGTTATTTCATAATTCATTGGTGCTATTAGAAATATTGAATTTGATATTTTTTGAATATGTCCATCTAAAGCATAAACTCCACCACTAATAAAGTCAACTATTCTTCTAGCAACATCTTTATTAACATATTCTAAGTTTACTATTACTGATTTTTTCTCTTTTAACAAACTGCATATTTCTTCTGATTGTTCAAATGTAGTTGGTTGAGAAATAACCATTTTTACAGATTGACTTTGTCCGTTTAATGGTACTATTTTTCCTTTCTTTCCGAAAAATCCTTTTTCTTCCTCATTATTTTCATAATTTGCTGATTTATCTTCATATTCATATGCATCATCATCATCATATTCTTCTGTTTCTCCTTGGTCTACTCCTCCGAATAGTCCCCAAACCTTGTCCATTATAGCTCCTGCCATTTTTTAACCTCCTAATATTTTACACTTTCGTATTCTAATTTCCAATTAAGTATCTAACTTTTTTTTCAATTTGTCAAGTGCTAAAGCAAATGTAATGTAAATTTAATATTTTTGTAACACAATTGTAATATTATTTTTGTAATACTATTTCATCATAATTACTTATTTTCTTATAATTTTTTATTTCTTGTGCACTTAAACCAATTTCCTGCAATTCTTCATTTTTGTATACATCTATTATTGCATATTTATTTGTCTGTTTTTTTACTTTTACTAACATTTTAGTTTGCACTCCTGCTTTATTTCTCACAACATAATATAATTCATTTTCTTGTATCAACGCTTGAGTTGGAACTTTTAATCCTGTAACATTCCACCATATTACATCAACAGTAATTTTTCTGTGATTTATTAGATTGTCTGTCATTTTATTAATTTGAAATATTATTGTTCTTTTTCCGCTTTCTTCATTTATTTGAATAACTTTTGCATCTTCTTCCTCATCGTTTGCTATTCTTATTTTTACCTTGTCATTAACTTTCGCTTCCATCGCTTCTTTAGAATTTAATGTAACTGCAATATAGCATTTAAAATTATCTATAACTTTTCCACATTCATTACTTGCAGATATTATCTGTCCTGTTTTTATCTCCAAACTATCTAAATATTTTTCATTTAATGAGTTAAAGTCACTTGGAGAAAGTTTTTCTTCTAAACCATCAACTCTATATGAAACAATCCCACTACTAGGTGCTTTCTGATATTCTGAACTATTTTTCAATTTACTCTCTAATTCTTTTCTCTGCTTTATTAACTTCTTTATATCCTTATTTTCAGTAGCATCTCCAATAAAACCAATTTTTTTACTTATTAAAGTATCAATATTTTTTTTGTATTCACTTATTTCTTGATAATTATTTAATGTATTTATATTCTGCATTTTTTCTTCAATCTGTTTTTCTATTGCTTTTATGTCAGCAGAAGTAACACTTTTGTCTTTTTCTAGTAAATCTTGTATTTTATAATTTATATCATTAATTTCAGAGTTTATCTGTTTTTCTGTATCACTATAATACCTAAAAATAGGCTCATTTATTGCTACTCTTTGTCCCTCTGATGCAATTGCATATATTCCATTATTATAATTATCACTCTTTTTTACTTGTTCATCTCGTATTATATATCCAACTGTTTCATCTTCTTGTGTCACTGTTCCTTGACTTATAATGTAAGTGTCTGATTGGTGAACTATAAGCAAATATATTGCACTTATTACATATGCTACTATAATTATTCCAGATAGTATTGCTATTATTGCTTTTCCTTTTCCCAAGTTTTTTCCCCTTTCTAAATAAAATATATTATATTTCATTTAAAATCATTTGTAAATCATTTGGTCCTATCCATATTGTTTGTTTATTTTTCTTAAACCATGTTATTTGTCTTTTAGCATATCTTCTTGATTCTCTTTTAATGTTTTCTATCATATCTTCTTTTAAAACTTTTCCCTGAATGTATTCTACCACTTCTTTATATCCTAATCCCTGCATTGCTGTTGGAAACTCATTATATTTTTTTAATAAATTTTCAACTTCTTCTATTAAGCCTTTTTGTATCATTATATCTACTCTTTTATTTATTCTATCATATAATTTTTCTCTATCCATATTTATTGCAAATACTCTATAATCATATTTCACTTCATTTTTTCTAGACTCAATTTCCTGCTCTGTTTTCGTTTTTCCTGTTGCATTATAAATTTCCAAAACCCTTAATATTCTTTTTTGATCATTACGGCTGATTTTTTTCATTGCTTGCGGGTCTATTTTTTTAGCTTTTTCATATAATTTTTCTAATCCTTCTTTCTCTACTCTTCGTTCTAATTCTTTTCTGTAATTTTCATCAAATTCTATGTTTGGATATTCAATTCCATATATTAAGCTATCTACATATAACCCAGTTCCACCAACAATTATTGGAACTTTCCCTTTTTGTAATATATCTTCTATTGCATTTTCAGCATCTTTTTTATAATCTGCTACACTATATCTTTGATTTGGCTCTACGAAATCTAATAAGTAATGTTTTATTCCTTGCATTTCTTGCTGGTCTGGTTTAGCTGTTCCTATGTTCATATCTTTGTATATTTGCATAGAATCACTTGAAATTATTTCTCCATTTATTTTTTGTGCCAGTTGTATTGATAGTGTTGTTTTTCCTGACGCAGTGGGTCCACATATAACTATAACCTTTGGTTTGTTCATCTTTAATCCCTTTACTTTCTTGCAAATTTTCTTTCAATATCATATTTTGACATTTTTATTGCTATTGGTTCTCCTAGTGGTCCTGTAAATGGATTATTTAATATCAATAACTCATTCATCAAACCATCAACCTCTTCTTTAGTATTTGCTATACTAGCATCTTTAGCAATTTTAAAAGCAAGTGTTGATATAAATTTTTGTTCAACTTCTTGTTTTTCATTTCTTGAAACTTTATCTATTTCATCTAATATCTGCGTAAATATTTCTCTTGTTTCTAATTCTAAGCATATTTCTGGTACACCTGTTATTTTTACAGTATTTTCCCCAAATTCTTCTACCATAAATCCTGCATTTCTAAACATTTGCATATTATCTCTAGCAATTTCCATTTGTTTACGTGAAAGTGTTATTATATCTGGTAATAACATTAATTGTGAATCTTTATTCTCTTTGTCATAATAATTATCTTTTAATTTTTCAAATAATATTTTCTCATGTGCTGAATGTTGGTCAATTATATACATTTCTTTTTCCATCTCAATTATTATGTATTCATCAAATAGTATTCCAACAAATTTATAAGTAGGCTTTTGATATTCTTCTAGATTCTCAAATACAGTTCTATTTTCTAGTTTAGCTATATCATCTATTTTATTACTATCATCTATTTTGCTTTCGTATTTTTCACCTTTTACTGGCTTAGTTCCAAATAATTGCATATACATTTCTTCAAATTCTTTTGTATATTCTACACTTTTCTCTGCTACTTTTTCTTCTTTTATAGGTTCAGATTCTATTTCATATTTTATTTCTTTTGCTGGTTGCTCTATTTCTTCATGTTGAAGTGCTTTTGGTAATTCTTCTTCCAATATTTGAGGTTCTTCTTGATTTTCTATTATTTCAGTTTTTTCCACTTCAATATTTTCTTGTTGTTGTATTCCTATTTCCTGTTTTTCCTCTTGTTGTGGTTGTTCTACTTGTACTGGTTGTATTACTACCTTGTTTTCTAATTTTAGTCCTGGTGTTTCTTGAATTAATTTTTGTTTCATTTCTTGTAGTTTTTTTAGAACTTCTTGACTTTTTTCTATCTCAGGTATTTCAATCTTTTCTGCTTTTTGATTCTGTTGAGCTTGCTTTGGTTCCTGGTTATGTTGTTCAGCTAATTGTCTTGCTTTAAATATTTGTTCTACTATAGTTTCTTTACTTCCTACTGAGAAATTATCGGTTTTGTTAAATGGTTTTATTTCTACTGTTGGAGTTCCAATTGAAATTTGATCTGAATTATTATTTGTACTTGGTTCATCTATTTTTAAAAGTGAATCTCTTATTGCATGATATACTGCTTTAAATATCAAATTTTCGTCTTCAAATCTTACTTCCAATTTTGCTGGGTGCACATTCACATCAACTTTACTTGGATTCATTTCAATATTCAACACCAAAAATCCAAATTTCCCCATTGGCAACATTCCTTTATATGCTCTTTCTGTCGCTGATGATAATGCTTTGTCTTTTATATATCTTTTGTTAACAAAAAACATTTGATATGCTCTATTTGAACGTGCTATTTCTGGTTTTCCTACTACACCTGTTATATGTATATCTTCATATGTGTAATCAGTTTCTATCAATGCATTTGCTACATCTTTTCCATATATACTATAAATTACTGTTTTTAAATCTCCATTTCCATTAGTTTGAATAACCGTTTTTCCAGAATTTATAAGTTTTATTGCTATTTCTGGATGCACTAATGCTGTTCTTGTTATTGCATCTTCAATATATCCTGCTTCTGTGAAATCCTTTTTTAAGAATTTATATCTTACCGGTGTATTATAAAATAGATTTGTTACTGTTATTGATGTACCTGTTGGCGAACCTGCTATTGATTTTTCTAATACATTTCCACCTTCTAGTACTACCTTATACCCATTTTCTTGCTCTGCCGTTTTAGAAACTAATTCTACTCTTGATATCGCTGCAATGCTTGCTAATGCCTCTCCTCTGAACCCCATTGATGTTACAGTATTTAAATCATCAGCAGATCTTATTTTGCTTGTAGCATGTCTTTCAAATGCTAATTCCAAATCATCTTCTGAAATTCCTTTTCCATTATCTGTTACTTTTATATATGATATTCCACCTTTTTCTATTTCTACTACTATATTATTAGCCCCTGCATCTATTGAGTTTTCAATCATTTCTTTTATTACTGATGCAGGTCTTTCTATTACTTCTCCTGCTGCAATTTTATTAATCGTTAAATCATCTAATAAAACTATGTTTCCCATTTTTTTACATTACCTCCTGGAGCATCTGAGAATTCTTTTCTTCTGTTCCATTATTTTATTATATTTAATCATACTTGCATTTTTTTTTCAACCTATATTAATCATTTTTTATACTTTTTTGTACATATTAATAAAAACATTAAGTTGTAACATTTTCTTATAAACCCCATATTATATATTATCAAAAGAAAAACCTAAAGTTAAGTTTCACTTTAGCCAAGATAGTTTTATCGAAAGGGGGGTTTAATATGCCAGAAAATAGAGGATGTGGATTTGGTTTCGGCGATGATTGCTGCTGGATAATAATCTTAATACTTTTAATTTGTTGTTGCTGTGGTGGTAACAGAGGAGGATGTTGCTAATCCTTTAGAGACATAACAAAAGAAGCCCCTTTTCGGAGGCTTCCTTTTGCTTATTTTATTTTTCTTGATTTATATCCAAAAAACATTGCAACTGCTACTACTAATATCATTCCTACAATAACCATAGGAGAACCTGCCTTTGGTATTGGTTCTGGTGCAACAGTATTGTCAACTGGTACTTCAATTTTTGTAAGCTTTATTTTTGGTGTAACATCTGATTTTTCTGTTTTTGTGCTTCCATCAAAATCATTGTATGTTACTTCTACTGAATCGTTTGTATCAAGAATTTCACCTATAATTTTCTCATCAAACTCATCCTTCAATGTTAGTCTATATTGTATTGTAGCTGATTGATTTGCTCCAAGTTTTGCAAGATTCCATGTTATACTATTTGTTTCTGTATCAATTTTGGCTGAAACATTGCTTGTATCAATCCCTTCAACATATGTCATTTCGAAATTATTTACAATATATTCTGGGAAATAATCTTTTACAACTATATCTGTTAATGCATTTTCAACTGGCAATAATTCGCGGTAAATTGTTTCTGTAATTGTCTTTTCGATTTGATTATCATTTATTTTATAGAATTTTCCTACTGTTGGTTTTGATTCTGTTCCAAAAACTTCTTGTATTACTTGTCCATATGTATATTTATTTTCGCCTTCCATCCTAAATGTTGCATCTTCTGTATCTATACCTGTTAGCATTGTCATTACATCTACATTATCTAATGATTTTAATGTTGCTTTAGTTGCTGTTATAACATCTGTTAATCCTTTATATGAAGTCAAATCATTATGTCCTATTGCAATATTTGGTAATCCATCTGTTAAAACAATCATGTATTTATTATTATCTTCTGATGTATATTGGCTTTTTGCTAATTTTAAACCTGAATCTAAGTTAGTATATTGGCCTGTCCCTTCAATTGCAGATATTTTTGATTTTAATGTTTGGACATTATTTGTAAAATCGCAAACTTTTTGTGCGTCAGCTTCTGTTCCTATTATTAAGTTTTCATTTTCATCTTTTTGGGAACTAGTTGAAAATGTTACAACTCCTATTTTTAATGTTGTTGGATTTGCTTTTAATAAACTTTCAATAAGCTTATTAGCAGAATTTAAAACCAATTCTTTTCTTGTCGTATTATCATCTACTTTTTGATTCATACTATTTGAGCTATCTATTACTAACATCATTTCTCCTGATGGTATTTTTGCTTCTGCTGCATTATTTACTTTTAATTGTAGAGTAACTTGATGTTTATCTAAATCATTCTCTACAAGTTTTTTTTCAAGATTTGCTTTTTCATTTAATTTTATTGTACATACATTGTCTTCTACTATTTCCATTTTTACATCAGCAGATTTTGCTGTTGCAAATACATTTGTTGTCATCATCATTATTATTAAAAATATTGTTAATGTAATTTTCTTTTTCATTTTTTCAATCATTCCTTTCTATCTATCTAATTTATCTAGATTATCTAATGCTTTACCAGTTCCTAATGCAACACATGAAACTGCATCATTAGCAATCATTACATTTATTCCTGTTTTTTCTTGTAACAATTTATCTAAACCATCTATTAAACATCCTCCACCAGTCATATATATTCCTCTGTCACTTATATCAGCAGAAAGTTCTGGTGGTGTTTTTTCTAATACTGAATGTACTGCATCCACAATCATCATTGCAGGCTCTATAAGTGCTTCTAACATCTCACTTGAATTCACTTTAACATTTTTAGGTAATCCTGTTGCTAAATCTCTACCTCTTATTTCCATGTCAGTATCTTGCATTTTTGGATATACACAGCCAATATTTATTTTTAAATCTTCTGCTGTTCTTTCTCCAATCATTATATTATGTTTCTTTTTGATATATTTAACAATATATTCATCAAATTTATCTCCTGCGACCTTTAATGATGTACTTTCTACTGAACCACCTAATGAAATTACTGCAATATCTGTTGTTCCACCCCCAATATCTACAACCATATTTCCACATGGTTTAGCTATATCTATTCCTGCACCTATTGCTGCTGCTATTGGCTCTTCTATTAAAAACACTTTACGTGCTCCTGCTTGATTTGCTGCATCTATTACTGCCTTTTTTTCAACTTCTGTTACTCTTGAAGGAATGCATATCATTGTTCGTGGTGCAAACAATGTTCTTCCATTTATCTTGTTTATAAAGTACTTAAGCATTTTTTCTGTTACTGTATAATCTGAAATTACCCCTTCTCTTAATGGTCTTGTAGCCACAATATTTCCTGGTGTTCTTCCCAACATTCTTCTTGCTTCTTGTCCCACTGCTAAAACTTCATTTGTATTACTATCTACTGCTACTACAGATGGTTCTCTAAGTACTACGCCTTTTCCTTTTACATATGCTATTACTGTAGCAGTTCCTAAGTCTATTCCTATATCTTGCCCTAATCCAAATTTAAACATTTATATCCATTCCTTTCTTATTTATTTGCCTATACTTTTTCTTTTATAATATAAATTGGTCTTTTTTTAACCTCTAAATATGTTTTAGATAAATATTGTCCAATTACCCCCACTGAAAACAATTGTATTCCACTAACAAAAACAATTATACATACAAGTGATGGCCAACCAGAAGTTGGATCTCCATATATTAATGTTCTAACTATAATAAATATAATTGCCAAAAATGAAATTACACAAAATATTATTCCCAATACTGATGCAAATATTAAAGGTGTTGTTGAGAATGCTGTTATTCCTTCAATTGCATATTTAAATAATTTCCAGAATGACCATTTTGTTTCTCCTGCAACTCTTTCAACGTTTTCATATTCTATCCATTTGGTATTAAACCCTACAAAGCTAAACAATCCTTTTGAATATCTGTTATACTCTTTTAAAGATATTATTGCATCAACAACTTGTCTTTTCATCAACCTATAATCTCTAGCTCCATCAACCATTTCAATATCTGACATTTTATTTATTATCTTATAAAACATCCTTGCAAAAAAGCTTCTAATTGGTGGTTCACCTTTTCTTGTAACTCTTCTAGTCCCTACTGAATCATATCCCTCATTTATAATTGCGTCATACATTTGTTTTAGTAAAGCTGGTGGATCTTGTAAATCTGCATCCATCAATGTTACATAATTTCCTGTCGATGCTTCCAAGCCAGCAAACATCGCTGCTTCTTTTCCAAAGTTTCTAGAAAATGATACATATCTTACTTTATCATCAATTGCTCTTAACTGTTTTATTATATCTAATGTTTTATCTTTAGAACCATCATTTACAAATATGTATTCAAAATCCACAATATTTTCAAAATCTTGTTTTCTCACTCTTTCTATTTCTTTATAAAATAATGGTAATGCTTTTTCTTCATTATAACAAGAAACTACTACTGATATTTTCTCCATATTTTTCAACCTTTCTACCTATTTTACTAAAATTGAATTATTATAAAATCTTGACACTTTTTTCAATTCATTATTAACATATTCCACACCATATTTCTCAATTAATGTTTTTTCATCTGAAAACAAATTTGTCCCCAGAGCCAACCTATTTCCTTCAATCTTGGCTCCAAGTGCCCCTAGTGTTGTTGGGTATAAGTCCATTGTTGAATATGCTCTTTTTGTATTCTCAGCTTCAATAGCTGGATTTATAATAACATTTACTACTTTTTTATCATATTGTTGCCCTTCTTCTGGCTCAAAGAAATTTGCTTGCATTGTTAAATGGTCTCCAGTAATAACTATTGTAGTATTATCATAAAAGTCTTGTTCTTGAAGCCATTTAACAAAATCTCCAACTCTTTTACTTGAACAAGATATTACATTTTTGTATTGCTCATCCCATTTATTAGGGCAATCTTTACACAAAAACCCATCAGGGATTAGTACTAATACTGCTATACATGTACTTGTTAAAGTAGTTCTTCTTCTCTCTGATGTATGTATTTCTTTTATAAATTTTATATCTTTCACCATCGGATATATTAATGCAAATGATATTATTATTGTCGGCAATATTACTTTCCATAAACATTCTTTTAAAAACGTAAAAATTATGTCCATATTTGTTCCTTCCATCGGAACTTTTAAGTGAAATATTATTTCATCCATCGAAAGATGTCCAAATGTTTCATATAGCCAGTTTATTGTTACAGTTGTCCCAAAAGCTATTAATAAACATACTACTATAACTATATATGCTATTCTTTTTTCATTTGTTATTATAATTATTCCTCCATTTGTTTTTGTATATATCTCCAAGAATCTTTACACATATCTTCCAATGTTCTTTCAGCTTTCCAGTCTAGCTCTTTTTGTGCCTTTTCTGGATCTGAATAACATGTTGCTATATCTCCTGCTCTTCTTGGTGCTATTTTATATTTTACTGTTTTTCCTGTTGCTTTTTCAAAAGCTTTTACCATATCTAAAACACTATATCCTGTTCCTGTTCCTAAATTATATATATACATTCCAGTTTGTTCTTTTTCTAATTTTTCTAATGCTTTAATATGTCCTTTAGCCAAATCCACAACATGTATATAATCTCTTACTCCTGTTCCATCTGGTGTATCATAATCATCTCCGAACACAGATAATTGTTCTAGTTGACCTGATGCAACTCTTACTACATATGGCATTAAATTATTTGGAATTCCTTGTGGTTCTTCACCTATTAGTCCACTTTCATGTGCTCCTACTGGATTGAAATATCTTAATATTGCAATATCCCAAGTATTATCTGATTTATATAAATCTTGTAATATTTGTTCTATAAATAATTTTGTTGTTCCATATGGATTTGTTGTTCCACCTATTTTGCATTCTTCTGTTAGAGGAATTTTTTCTGGTTCTCCATATACTGTTGCAGATGAGCTAAATATAAATTTCTTTACATTATATTTTCTCATTGTTTCTAATAGTACTATTGCACCTGAAATATTATTTTCATAATATTCTAATGGTTTTTGTACTGATTCCCCTACTGCTTTATACCCTGCAAAATTTAATACTGCTTCTATTTGATTTTCTTCAAATACTTTTTCTAATGCTTTTCTATCTAAATAATTTGTTTCGTAAAATTTAAAATCTTTTCCTGTTATCTTCTTTATTTTTTTTAATACTTCCGGTTTGCTGTTTGAAAAATTGTCTATTATTACTATCTCTCTTCCTGCATTTAATAATTCTACTGCAGTGTGGCTTCCTATGTATCCAGCTCCGCCTGTTACTAATATTGACATTCTTTTTTCCTTCTTTCTTTTTATTTTAGTTTGTCTCATTTTTAGCACTTGTATTGTATCACTTAATTATAATAATTTCAACAATTTTTCATAAAAATGACCTATAAAAAAAGTCCCAGACCAAAAAGAGATTCAAGTCAAAATTAATTCGAATCTTTTTTTAGGCCTGAGACTTTTTGGCATTCTCTTTTACTTATATGATATTAGTTCATATAATATTTCTTTTGTTGTAAGTCTTTTTTCTGTATTTGTTGTTAAATAAATAATTATATCATCTTTGTTGTCTACACTTTTTGTTGCTTGCATTGGATCCATATCTTCATAAAAATTATCCAATATTTCACCAGTTACTCTATCTATTTCATAATAAATTCCTGATATTGTTATTATATATCTCTTATTACTTTGTATCATTTCTTTTAATGAATTATCAATATCTGTTGAATTATTTTCTTTTTTTATTTTTAAAAATCCTTCTTCTGTTATTTCATATTCATTATTTGTATTTTCTTTTAACATTGTTAAAAACTTTTCTCTACTAGTGCTATCAATCCATACTCCATAATTTTTAGGATAGTTTTTATTAAAAATAGTATCTACATTTTCAAGTTTTGGAACTTTTTGTTCTATTATTCCCGCAAATGCTACTTTATATTGTATTTCTGGTTTTATATCTAGAGTTTTGTTTCCGTCATACTCTGTTTGAATTTGATATAAATCAGTATCTCCACTTACTCCTATATCTTCTTTTAAATCATTTACTTCTTCTTTAGAAATTTCATTGCTAGTTTTTTGTTTTAAACATCCAACTACTCCTAATCCAATAATTATTACTATACAAAATATTACTATAATAATTTTTTTCATATTTATCAACTCTCTCTAATTTACTCCATGAAGCATTGATAATGTTGCTTGTATATATCTTTCTGCTAATTTTTGATTTTCAACATCTTTGTTACTATATACATTTCTTGGCAATTCAATTAATGATGTTCTTGCAATTCTTCCATTGCTTGCTAATGCAGTTCTTGCCCAATTTATTATATATCCATCTCCATATCTGTCTAATGACCTTCCATGTGCATTTGGAAATTGTACTGCATAATACATTCCTATTTCTCTATCACCTATTAATTGTTCTAGCCATCCATGCAAATCCACTAATACTGTTTGTCCATTTTGAGATTTATGTGATATCAAAAAATCCCTTAATGCTTGTGCTTCATAGGCTTGATATGGTGCTGTTCCTGCATAATTTCTTGAACTTTCATTTGCTCTAAAACCAGAATTTTTCCAACATCTATTTAAATCTATTCCTTTATTATTAGGAGCTTGACTATATAATGTTGTTCTTCCTGGTCCATTGCTACCTGTTCCTAGCTTTCTTCCATCTGGGTTTATTTCTGGTAATATATATATTGTCCATTTATCAGCAAGTTCAAAATTATCATTATGGTTCTTTTTTAAGTCATCATAAAACTTATTTGCTATATTTACTAATGCCTCTCCATCATTATTCCAATTATCTTCAAACCCATGTACTGTAAATGTTGCAAAAAATACATTTTCTCCATTTCCATAACGATAATACTGTAGTTTTGAACCATATGGATTTCCTGCTTTTGTTAATCCACTATCACCATATGTTCCTTCATCATATATAATAGTACTTCTTAACCAAACATATATTACTTCTTCTCCTACAATTTTTCCATTTTGATTTTCCACTCTTACTGCAATTTGATGTAATCCTAAATCATATTTTGAAAAGTCTATTGAAAATTCAAAGCCTGGTAATGCATTTGTTTTTTCGTCTCCATAGCCTTTTATTGCATTTAATACATCTTTTCTATCTGTTCTTTGACCATCTTCTTGAAGATATCTTCCATCTATTAAAATTCTTATTCTGGCATTCTCTTCTGTTGTCATTACCCAACCTGACACATCGTGTTCTGAATTTGTAATTTTTGTTCTATCATATGGTGTTTCAACATGCATTCTCGTTTTTGAATTAATTATATTATATGTTCTTTCTTCTAATACCTTACCTTCTTCTGTTACCATTTGAATTTTTAGTATGTTATCTGTATCTTCAAATTCTGTTACAGGTATATTAATTGTAAAATTAGGTGTTGGGTTTTCTTTATATGTTCCATATCCTTTTACTATTGATATTAAATCATATGCATAATATGTGTTTATTTCAAAATCCTCAATTTTTCTATTTTCTATATAGATATTTATATTTGTCTTTGGTTCTGTTGCTAGTTTCCATCCCTTTATTTCTATTCCATTTGGCTTCCAACACATTCCATCTACATTAGTATCTATATGCATTGCATGTCTTATTGCAGTGTCTATTATAATATTATTTTGTTCTTCTTTTAAGACTATATCATCAAATGTAACTAGTTGTACTTTTATTACATGTTTTCCTTCTGCTAGCTTTTTAGTTGGAATATTTATAGTATAATTAGGAGTTGGATTCTCCTTATATGTTCCATATCCTCCTATTATTGATATTAAGTCATATGCATAATACATATCTATTTTTGTATCTTCTATTACTTCTTCATCTATTTTTGCAACTAATTTAGTATTTGCCTCTGTTGCTAATTTCCATCCATTTATTATTATTCCACTTTTTCCAAAAGTTGCACCTTCAAGCTTTGTATCTATTTGCAATGCATATTTTATGTTTCTAGAAATATTAATTTCTTCTTCTTGAGATTGTAAAGTTAATGTTTCATCTGAGTTTTTTAGTTCAATTTTTAATTTATGTTTTCCTTCTGTTATATTTTCCTTTACTAGATCTATATCAATATCAAAATTAGGTATTGGATTCTCTTCATATGTTCCATATCCCTTTACTATTGATATTAAGTCATACTTATATGAGTATTTAATATATTCTTGGCTTATTTCTCTTTCATCTATAGAAACTGCAATTTTACTGTTCGGCTCAGTTGCCAATTTCCATCCTTCTATATGTATTCCATCTTCTTTATAAAATGTCTGTTTTAAATTTGTATCTATGTGCCAAGCAGATCTTAGTGTAGATTTTTCTAATGCATTGTCTAATGCAAAAGATATTTGACATATTAAAATACTATTTATTACTAATAATATAACTAAAATCTTTTTTAATCTTTTCATATTTATTTATCCCCTTAATATTTTTTATAACACACATTCATATCTATTTTTGTTGATATCCCTAAAACTTGCCCTGAATCTGTATATTGCCATATTTGATATTCTCCATTAAAATTAGATAATATGTTTTCATCATATGTATAATGTGCAAGCCAAATATCATAACACTGAATATCTGAAAATTTTAATTTATTATTAAACCAATCTGAACTTGCATATACAGCTGGTGTATATCCATAATACTTTATTATATCTGAAAATGCTCTACAAGCAGTAGTCCTTGTTTGGTTATCAATCAAATCAGCTCTTCCTGGAAGATATCCATTTTTTCTTGCTCCTGAGTCTTCAGTATCTATTGCAATTGGATAATCTATATATATATGATTTTGATGTAATTGGCTAACAACCCATAATGCTTCTTCTTGTGCTTCTTCAACATTTACAGCCTGTGTAAAAAAGTATACTCCTATTTTTATTCCTCTTGCCTTTGCTTCTCTTATATTATATAGAGCTTGTTCATCTATTACTATTTTTCCGTTTCTATATCCTCTATATCCAATTCTTATCATTGCAAAATCTAATCCTGATTGTTTTACACCATTCCAGTCAATGACTCCATTGTGTGAACTAACATCTATTCCCTTATATGTTCCCCCATAATTTACTTCAAATTCAATACTTTTTAAAGTATCACTTTTATTTTCTGTTACAAATTCTATTTTTATAATATGTTTTTGTTTTGTTAATTCTTCTACTGGTATATCTATATCATAATTAGGAGTTGGATTTTCTTCATATGTTCCATATCCCTTTACTATTGATATTAAATCATATTTATATGAATATTTAATATATTCTTGGCTTATTTCTTTACCATCTAAGGAAACTATTAATTTTGTATTTGGTTCTGTTGCAAGTTTCCATCCTTCTATGTGTATTCCCTTTCTTTCATTAAATACTATCTCTTGCAAATTAGTATCTATTTGTAGATATGATTTTATTGATTTATCAATATATATAGTTTTAGTAGTATTTTCTAAAACAGTTTCATCATCTAATATAAATTGTATTTGCAAACTATGTTTTCCATTTTTGATGTCTTTTGTAGGAATGTCTATATCATAATTAGGAGTTGGATTTTCTTCATATGTTCCATATCCTCCTACTAATGATATTAAATCATATTTGTATGAATATTTTGTATATTCTTCACTTACTTTTTG
>JABLTO010197959.1_pt1 | contig 66994 bp, 47 predicted proteins | sample 7160091 | NCBI WGS metagenome assembly JABLTO01 (sample SAMN14651225, study PRJNA627086) | human gut metagenome | isolation source: feces | host: Homo sapiens
CCGTCACAAATGGAACCGTCATGCTTTGCATAGATGTGTTGGTCATGCACATTTGCTGCACCCAGCACTGCATCTGCATAATCGTTGCGTTCGCCGCCGCGGTCGATTTCAAGCTCTACCCCATAATACAAAGAACCCGAACCGTAGAAGATCGGTTCGGGTTTATAGTCATAGGGTTTAATGATTTCATCGTCCAGCTTGGAATAGCATTCGTCACAATATGGATCGTCCTCTAAGTAGTTCGCTTCATCGTTTGCCAGGTAACAGCCGCAGCGCGTACAGGTGGTGTAATTTCGTTCATAGCAGTCCATACAAAGCGTTCTGCCGTTTACATCAACGGTGTTGCTGCACCACACCGGCGTGCCGCAGTCTTCACACACCGTGGTTGCGTCGTCATAGCAGTCTTGGCACAATACGCGCCCGTCAAAGTTCATAACCTCGTCTTCTCTCAGTCCCGCTCCGCATTCGGAGCAGATTTGTTTTTCTTTGTTCATTTTGATACCTCCGTAAATTTATTTTTGGGCACAGAAAAAGAGGCATGCTGTGCACACCTCTTTCCCTATGTTCCATCCGGGAATATACCGGCATTTCAGAGATATAATATATGCTTATCTTTTTGCGGTTTTGCGGAGAAGTCTATCAAGGCAATTCGGTTCTGACGAAAAACCACTTTTTCTTTATCTTTATCAGTCTGTACGGTTTATTCATCCTTTCCAACGCATGATTGATAGTTGACTTTCTAATATTTTTTGCCTTTTTAAAATTCAGCATTTCTGCAAGCTTATCACCGGTATAGTTGTTATAGCACTCCATATTATATATACGCATAAATTCTTCATATACGCTGTTCGGTATGAGAGGTATCTCTTTATAAAACTCCAAAAATTCATCAACGGTCTTGAGATTTTCTCCTGATATGCTGTCTAAATATGTTACACTTTTAATGTTCTTCGCCGGAATCCATGATTTTATTTTATTGATATATGCCTTATAATCAAGTATGGAATCCAGCATTTCCTTATAAAACGGTAATATACCGTTAAGCTTATACCATGCGGCATTATTGGGGCATAGCCGCGCATTATCATCAATATAAAACAACTTTTTAATACTCGTATTATCGCCGAGCCATAGTTTTTGTAATTGACGAACGTCCTTTAATGCTGCCATTTCGTTAATCTTTCTTTCCGTTTCTTTAACATATGTCAGCAATTTTCTCTTGTCCGGGATTTCGACATAAACATTGATGGTTTCATTCTCCGCAATTCTTCTCCGACCAAGCATCTGTATAAAATCGGATTTATACGAAAACGGCAGTACAACATTTCTCACGTTGTAATCCACAATATTCACGCCATTGTCCAAAACCTTGGTAGTCGCAAGTACACGGTGATCAAAATATCCCTTATGAATAATTTGATCCCATGTCTTACAATTTTTATTATCAGCTGAAAGATATGTTGCCGGTACGCCGTATTCCTGGCACATTAAACTTGAAATTGCCTTTCCGGTATTCTTTGACGAAACAAATATCAGCCATTTTTCTAAGGGCGGTGCGGATATAATTTTTTCATAAAGCTGCGGATAGCTTGAATACAAATAAAATTTGTAATTTCCCCGTGTGTAGGTATTTTTGTAATAGATATACTTTGGCTCTATGATTCTTCCTGTGTTTGTACGGTATTCCCCTTCCAGACTATGCAGAGTTTGTTGCAGCCATTCCTTGCTGGCATCCAGTGTAGCAGACATAAATATCATAGCAGAATTATTATAATACTTAATCAGTCTTGTAAAAACAAGATTTGTAAACGGGTTAAACAGAGAATCCTCTAAAAAGAAATGCACCTCATCAAATATGACAGTCTCAATGATTTCCGGATTGATTATATTGAACATGGAATTTGGGTATCCGTTAAACAGCATTTTTAAAATCGACTGATAATTACATAAATGTATAACTGCTTTGTTTTCGCCGTCTTGATAGACATAACTTTTCAGTTTATCATCTTGTGACTGCAATTCCGTAAAACCGCTCGTTGATGTTTTCATAATATTTCCGAGCTGCAATTTCAATGCGTCTCTGTTTGTTAAATATAATACACTTTTGCGGCGCCGCATTTTATCCGATGCAATCTGAGGAAGAAGCTTTCGCAATACAAAGGAGCTTTTTCCTGTCCCGGTTGGAGATTCTATAAAAATACGTGGAATTGACTTAAAAGGATTCGCTCGTGTCAATTTTTCCATCGTAGCCAGTGAACCCCACTCTTTATAACTTTGTTTAATCCCATCCGCAATCCATGGTTTGGAAAATGTATGTTCTTCAAATTTCTCCTGAGTCATAAAATTTTACCCTAAAAATTGGTTTTTCTTATATATAACATGCGCGCAGCAAATTGTCAACCCTCATTTTCGTTAAAGCAACATTCTTTCATTAAATATTATAGTCATGATACACCGGGGTAAAAGATAACACAGGATACAACACAAAGGTAAAACCAGAGAAAGGATGATGTTATATGAACAACAAAAAAGTTATAACAAAAAATTGTCAGACCATGACGGTAAAACAGGTTAAGGAGTATTTGGGACTGGGTACCGCCGCTGCGTATGCCTTGTTTCAGAGTGAGGGTTTTCCGTCACTTAAAATCGGCAGACAGCTTTTTGTAAGACGTCAGTCATTTATGGCATGGCTTACTGAGGCTGAAAACCGCAAAGGAGGTGATTCTACATGGCAAGACGCGCAAACGGTGAAGGCTGTGTGACAAAGTGTGCATCCGGGAAGTGGTCGGCAAGAGTTCAAATAGGATTCAAACCAAACGGTAAGCCCAGGATTAAAACGTTCAGTGCAAACACCAGAAGGGAGGCAACAGAGCGTCTTAATAACTACCTTGCAAGCATTGATGCAGAGCATCATGCATCCAAAGACAGCGTGACCGTTGCTGACGGAATGTTGTTTTGGCTTGAGACATATAAGAAAATTTATCTCAAACCAACCAGCTATGACAGACTGGAAACCACCATAAATTCAAATATTATACCCTATATAGGGTATATGCATGTTTCCGACCTTGCCGCCTCTGTAATTCAGGGGCGGCTTATCAATACCCTTTATGCCAAGGGCTTGTCATATTCGTCCATCAAAAAGGCATATCATGCATTGAACGGATACCTTAAACAATGTCTTCGCGATGATATTATTACCAAGAATCCAATGCTTGGCGTTCGCCTGCCTTCCCAAAATCAATTTGCAAAAAAGGAGATTGATATCTTAACTCCGGACGAACGCAATCGGTTCTGCGCGGAGGCATCAAAGCGTTTTGCATCAACAAACGGATTGATTACACGAAACGGTTATGCTTATATCATGATGCTTTATACCGGACTGAGATTATCGGAGGCGTTGGCGCTTAAATGGGACTGTGTGGACTTCGATAAAGCGTGTCTGTATATATCGGGCAATGTTGTTTCCGCAAAGAATCGGAGTGCAGATGCAAAATCAGCCTATAAGGTACTGGAACAGGGTTCCACAAAGACAGAGGCAGGAATGCGAACTGTCCCGCTATGCAATATGGCAATGGAGGCTTTGCGGATGCACAGAGACATCTATGCACTAAGCGGCAGCGATTATGTGTTTACATCGCGGAATGGGAATCTTGTCAGTCCGAGGAATTTTGCCAAATCGTTAAACGGCATCTATCGGCGCGCCGGCATAGTCAAAAGCGGCGCACATATTCTTAGACACACCTTTGCCTCAATGCTGTTTCAAAAGGGCGTCGATATTAAGATTATCTCAAAGATTCTTGGACATTCAAGGGTTGAGGTTACATATAACATATACGTACACCTTATCAAAGATCAGGAATCAGAGGCTGTTTATCTACTTGATGATATTATATAAGCGACAGGGCGACTCGGTCGCCCTGTCCATTCTTTTTTTAGCATATCAATGCGATGCCGCAATATCCCCGCATATCTGCCCTGTCAGCCTTGCACTTTGTTTTAAGGGTGTCACACTTTGCGAATTTCTGGGATGTCACTGCTTGCAAGTTGTTTAATTTGCAGTAGTTTATATATGCCTCATACAAATCCTTTGTACTTACAAAATCACCGGGATTACCGGTATCTATGATACAGTTATGAAAGAACCCTATGACCGAGTTTTCCAACAGCATATATGTTTCTAACGCATATTGCATTTCGGGGGTTGGCCTTAACCCAAAATCCAAATATGCCCACGCGCCGTCTATCATCCATGCCAGTATTGCCTCTTGAACCTGGTAATCACGCAACTTTCGCGGCAGGGTTACGTCACGATCTTCCGGTCCAAAGCGGTGGTTAAACGGAATAATTGTCATCCTGCGTTTTATCGCATACGCCTCGACATCATCGGCGCTTTCTATGCTTGGCAAATAATTGGAATCTATCATCAGCGTTGCAGTCATGTCAAATTCTTCAACCGGCTTATATACCTCTCTTGCGGTAATTTTACCACCGCCTATCAGCTTTTTAAACGGTGCCTCGGCAATTCTATCCTTTTTCCTAAGCTCTGATGTGAAAGCAATCCGTTTTCCGTTCAGGCTTGCAAGCATCGAACTTGATGCATTGATATCTCGGTTTTCTTCGCGCATAATGATATTTTTAGGTACCGTGCAACAATAATGATTGGTCAATACCGCGTTTACGGCATCAATCAGCGTTGTTTTTCCGTTGGCTCCGCTGCCCTTTAATATGAAACACATCTGTTCGCACGGATTGCCGATTATGGCATATCCAAGCGCCGACTGCATGTAATTTATTTTTGCATTATCATAATCCATGATGGAATATATGAAGCTGTCAAATACCGGATGCCGAAGCCCACTTATGTAATCAATGTCAATCATTGCGGTCATATATCTTTCCTTATAGGCATAATGCGGAAGTATTGTACGGTCGCTAAAGTTAATTACGCCGTTTCTTACGCACAGCAATCCTGCGTCATTATTGAGTCTGTACGGCTCTACTGCAATGAAGGTTTGAAGTATTGCAATAATACTATTGATTCTTCCGTTGTTACAACAACCGTCCACGTAACTTAATCCGTCGTATGAGGGCAGTGTTTGGACATATTTAAGTCTTGCGTCCAATATGGATACAATATGACACTTAAACATTTCTTTACTTATCTTGGTCCATGTGTATCCGGACCACATATAATAACACTTTGATACATATATGAAGTTTCCGCCTAAAATCCGATAAATCATATTGGCACACGCAGCCTCGTTATTCTCGGTTACCGTGAATAGGTATTTTATCTCGCCGGTCAGATGACCGGTGATTTTTTGTTCTTGAAAGGGTGTGGGAAATGCCGTCATTCCCGTAACTGCCGTTTCGCTTTCCATATGCCGGTTGTCATCAAAAAATTCAATCGGCTCTATAAGCTCCTTTTTATTTGTCTGTAAGTTATTACTCATCATAGTATATAACCTCCTTATATTTTTGCAGCAATGACTGCAATTATATAAAGGTTTGCGCTTCGGTAATAACTTACCATGACGGCAATGACTGCATTTTCTTAAATTGTTTTCGGCGCCATACTTTCTTTTTTTGTAATATTTTAAATTTACTTTAAAACATATAACATAGCGATAAAAATCAGGGGCCCCTGGGGAAGAACAATAAAAGTTCTTCCCCTTGCGTAAAGTAAAACAATATATGCCCAAAATACAAAATAAAAACAATAGGAACTTATATTTAACCATCAATATACAAGGTATATCACAAATACTATAAGGAGGTCATAATTATGGCAACATTAAAAACCGCTAACGGTAAAAGTAAATATTTTGACAATCATTCAAGATATGACGTATTACAATATATTCTGCGTCAGGACAAAACACCGGATAAGCTTTACGGGAGCAATCTTTGTGATATCACAACTGTAGCTGCACAAATGGATAACACTGCCGCCAGATTCAATAAGGCAAATGGAGTTAAACTCAGGCACTTTATTATTTCATTTGATCCGCATGAATTGAATCATCCATTGCTTGTTTATGAAATTGCAAAGCAAATCTCGTTATTCTTTTATTCGGAGTACCAGACTGTATTTGCTGTTCATCAGGATAAGGTGCATTTACATATCCATATTGTTATAAACTCTGTAAGCTTCACGGACGGTCACCGCTATTACGGAAAACGAGCCGAATTTAATGCCTTGAAGGCGCACATAAAAAAGATTTTACACGGATACGGGATGCATACCCTTATCTATATTCCAAATGAATCATATTAAATTTATATATGACACTATTTGTCACAAATTTTCATATATACTGTTAGTGAATAAATTGATTGACATTTGAACATAACATGATATAATATAGGTATCAAATGATACTTATATTATGGGGTGATACGATTTGTCCACAGATGAATCTACAATGTCATTCCATTTTGCAGAAAGACCGTTTACCGAATCTACGTTTCCTTACAAAGCAAAGAATGATAAAACAACAGTTAGGAGGAAATAAAATGAGTATCGTAAAAAAAATAATACAGCTTTGCCCATTTTGCATGGAAAGCCATGAAATGGATGTCGTCAAAGAGCACGAACGTACTACTTTCAAGGATAAATCCGTTGACTACGAAGCAACTTATTTGTTTTGTGCAAACTCCGGCGAATATATCTGCGCCGAGGATATGCTTGACGCAAACGACATTGCAATGAAAGATGCTTACAGAAGAAGTGAGAATTTGCTGACTTCGGATGAAATTGTTGCGATACGGCGCAAGTATGGTATAAGTCAAAGTGATCTCTGTACGGTTTTGGGCTGGGGAGCAAAAACAATCACGCGTTATGAGAGTCATCAGGTTCAGGATACCGCCCATGATTCCATATTAAAAAGGCTGGACACTGATCCGGAGTGGTTTCTTGAGTTTTTAAAAACATCCCAGAACAAATTGGATCCGTCTGCTTACAAAAAATATTACGATACCGCCTCGTTGCTGTTTCGTGAAATGAAGGATTTGTATTTACGCAAAACCATTCAGGCACAGTATGCAGGATTCAATGCAAGCGATGAAAAATGCGGCGGTGTTGCATTGAATTTAGATAAAATTACCGATGCCATAAGATACTTTGCCAATGCAGTGGGAATGCAGCTCCTGTATAAAGTGAAGCTTATGAAGCTATTATGGTATGCTGACAATCTGTCATTTAAACGGTATAACCATTCAATGACCGGATTAGCCTATGCATCGTTTCCAATGGGAGCCTTACCAATCGGCAACGAATTTATTGTAGAACTGAAAGGAATAAACTACGAAGTGGAATCGCATAAATACCAATCAATTCATTTTTTGCCGACGGAAAACAAAGACTATAACTATTTATCCCCGGAGGATATTGAAGTTTTAGACAAAGTCATTGCTGAATTCGGTAGCTATACCGCAACAAAAATTGTTGACAGAATGCATACGGAGCGGGCTTATACGGAAACACCCGAACACGACATTATTCCATATCAATACGCAAGATATTTATCTATTTCTTAATCGTGCTTTCTGTTTATTGATTTATGGGTACTTCAATCCCCTGTCCTGAACGAATTTCAACGCAGGGTATTTGCTGTAAAATTATAACCTAAAAGAATAAGAAACTGTAAAATAACTTTAAATATGCATAAAATAAAATCAAGGCAATAAAAACCGTCAATGATGACGGAATGCGTGCAAATGTGGCGGCTTTGCGTTAAAAAATTACCTACTTTTATGTGAAATTAGCTTTCCGTAAAAAGGCATTGACAAAGTTATAAAATCAGCGTATAATAATAAACAGAGAAAGGCAAGACCTCAAACGGTTATGCCCGGAAAAGACTATTTTTTACAACAGCCGTTCCTGTGCAAGAGGGGCGGCTACTGTACTTTTATGGGAAATATTATCATCAATAAAACGATAATAAAAATTGCACAGAGCAATTTTTTCGCCATTAGCACGATACTTACTTTTCATAAGCATCCCTCCTTTCACAGACTCAGCATTTCTGCCTGTATGTAAAAGGGGCATAACCGCCGGTGAATACACCGTTAAGAAGTCTTGCCTTATCGGATTGCTCCGATGAATCTTATTATACATCATAACCCCATATTTTTCAAGAGATTTTGCAAAGAAGCCAGCGTCAATGCAAAATATTTATCTATTTCTTAATCACGCTTTCTTCTTACGAGAAAGATTTTGAGCTTCGGTTTACGCACCATTCAACTGCTATTGAGGGAAATACCTTAACGCTTATGGAAACAAAGGTTGTATTAGAGGACGGCGTTTCCGTTGGCGGCAAGGAACTTCGCGAAATATATGAAGTCATCAATCACAAAAAAGCCTATGACTATGTAAAAAGATGTATTGCAGCGAATAAACCGCTGACAGAGAATATTATAAAAGACCTTCATGCAATTCTTACAGAAAACATTATGGTGGGCGGAATATATAGAAACCAGGAAGTGCGGATCAGCGGAGCGGGGTTTACTCCTCCGATCGGGAACGAAATGTATTTGCAGGTAAAAAACTTTTATGAAGATTTAAACCGCAAAAAAGACTTAAATCCGATCGAGCTTGCGGCTTGGACATATGCTGAGTTTGTACGGATTCATCCGTTCATTGACGGAAACGGACGTACAAGCAGATTGCTTATGAATTATCAGCTGACGTCTCAGGGATTTTTGCCCGTATCTGTTGACAAGGAAACCAGACTTGATTACTACAACGCGCTGGAACAGTATGCGGTAAGTGACGATTTGAATCCATTTGCAGATTTTGTTGCTGATTTGGAGGAGGAACGGTTGGATGTATATTTAAAAATGATTTCGATGTAGTGTGGGGCGCGGACATATTCGGGGCAATCCCTCATTTTGTATAAACCTCAAAATGAGGGATTGCCCCCGTTTTCTATGATTTGTTATTTCCTGTGGTTGGCACAATGTTTTCAAAGCGGTTTTAGTCAGCGCTTACACCGCCGGCAAACCCTTCGTATTCCTGCAAAAAGTCCTCTGCGCATTTTGCCATATATACGCCGATTTTACGGCCTCCTTCGGCAAAGCCCAGGGTGATGTTTAAGTTGCCGAAGTATTCGTCAATAATCTGAACCTTTATAAAAAGTTTATGCGGCTCAATCCAGGCCGCGGACGCGGCACAGTCATACTGATGCTCCTCTGCAAAAACGGAGCCGACATCCTTTGCATAGCCGGTCTGCGGAAATTTGGAAAATACATTTTTTCCAATGCCAAAGTGCAGGGTTTTGTCTCCCTGTGCATTGGTATAGGCCAAACGGCCGCAATCGCCATCAAAGACAAGCTGCATTTTTGTAATGCCCATGGGGTTTTTGCCCATAATATAGGAAATGCCGTTGATTTTTGCCGCATAGTCGCTTTGCATAGCGCCCTTTGCGTCCATCAGCATAAGCCCCGATGCGGTTTTCGCCAGTCTTTTTTCGGCTGCTTTATCCTCAGGCAGCGGTTTATCGGACATTGGATTTACAATCATGGAAAAGAAGGCATCAAAGATAGTTTTTTTTGCCATAATTTTACCTTGATTGTCGCCGTTGTAGATCATAATCAGGTCCTTGTCGGGGACGCAGACCGCATACTGACAACCCATTCCGTTAAAGAAATAGGAGTTTTCATAAGTTCTCCAGAACAAATAGCCATACCCTTGACTGTCGTGGTCATTGACGCCCCAAACGTTATTGTCAATCTGCTTGGATACGGCGGCCGACATGTAGGCTTTGTTTAAGATCTGCTCTCCGTTCCAGCTGCCCATATTCATGGTAAAGCGTGCAACTTTGAGCAGATCTCTTGGCGTACAAAGCACCGCAGAATCCCCCCAGGAATGTCCGCCGGGGCATTTCAGGCAGCGAATATTCGCAGAAACGCCGATTTTATCAAAAAGCTTTTCGCGAAGATAGGCAAGAAAGGGTTTGCCGGTAAGGCGTTCCACCAGCGCACATAAGACAAAGGATCCCGGACTGTCGTATTCGTAAACCGTGCCGGACGGACGGCTGTTTTCGGCCTTGTTTTCAAAATACAGGCGTACGCGGTCGTCGGTTCGTGCGTCGAACCAGTATTCTGCCGGCTTGGCAGTGCTCATCATTAGCATATGGCGAATGGATTGGTTTCGCATGTTTTCATCACTTTGATGCTTGATTTCCTCAGGAAAATATTGACAGATGGGATCATCCAGGCAAAGAAGCCCATCCTGTTCGGCAAAACCGATGGCCAAAGAGACAAAACTCTTGCTTACCGAGTACATGCGATGTAAAAAATCCTTGTGAAACGGCGCCCAGTACGCTTCAAAAAAGACATCGTCGCCTTTCATAAAAATCAGATCATGCGTAGACAGCTGCTTTTCCTCCAAAAGATTGATAAATCGCAAAATTGCTTCGGATGAAATACCGGCAGCTTCCGGTGTTATTTGATTCATAGAAATCAGCTCCTTTTTTAATTTGTCTTTTCCCGGCTTAAAAGCATGACCGAGCCAAGAATAAGAAGAATGCCGATCGCCGAAAAGACGGTCAGTGTTTCATGCATAAACAAAACGCTGACAATGGTTGCGACCATTGGTTCCACACATGACATTGACGAGGCAACACCTGCCGGAATTTTTCGCATGGCAAAGGTGTATATCAGATAGGGAAACGCACCAATGAAAAATCCCATTCCTGCCATATAGAGAAGAGCGTGCGGTTTTGCGGCAACAGCCGCCAGTGTTTCGGCCGGGTTTGCGACAAACAGCGACGCAATAAACGAGATGATAAAGCAATATGCGGTTGTACAAACGGGGTCATCGCCGCGGTTCATTTCGATTTTAACGGCAAGGTTGTAAATGCTGTAAAAAATTCCTGAAAGAAGTCCCACAAAAATGCCAAAGAGCGTAAACCGCAGATTGCCGATGATGCCCGTAACCAGGCAGCAGCCAATCAATGCGCCGAGAATACCGGCTACCTTTTGCGGCGTAAGCCTCTCGCCAAGAAAAATCACTGAAAATGCCGTGACAATAATTGGGGATGTATACATCAGCACGACGGCGGTAGAAAACGAGGTAAGGCTCATCGCCCAGTAGTAGGTGCAGGACGTCCCCAAAAGACTGATGCCGCAGACTGCGTACGGGATCGCAGACATTGGTCTGACCTTCATCCGTTTTGGGCTGCGAAGCAGTACAAAAAGCAGCATAAAAACCGTTGCAAACAGCATTCTGCCCGATGAAACCTGAAACGGTGAAAATCCAAGACAGTACAGTGCATTTGAAAATAGCCCCGCGGTACCCCACGATGTTCCGGCAAGCATGATAAGTAAAATTGAGAATTTGTCCATAGTGTTGCTCCTGTTTCTCGTATTTTGCTACATTTAGGCAGCGGTTTTATTGTTTCCACGGGCAGACAGGGGTGTAATCGTTGACGTACTGCCAAAGAGGGTATGCGCCGGTCAGCGTTTTCAGATCATGAACCATAATTTGTGCAGCAATTTCCGCGCTCCAGATATTTAAATGCGTGCCGTCTGTATGCGGAAGACTCCATTCTCCGGCGCCGATTTTGTAGTAGTTCGATTTCTGAAACTGCGGATCGTCTGCAAACCGAAGATCGTCCTTGTCAATGATCATATAGTAGTCTTTTGCAAGCTCTGCCTTTGTAATGCCGTTGTCCTTAAAGTGCTTTGTCCAGCCGGCATTCAGATCAATCAGCGGTACATTCTGCGCTATAGAGAGTGTTCGCATAGCCTCTACATAGGGCGTCAGCACGGCGTTTAACAGGTTTCCGCTGCTATCAAAGGAACGGCGGTAGGGCGGTGTAACCAGTATGGGGTTTGCGCCGGCCGCTCTTGCTTTTTCGATATACTGCATCAGATAGTATTGATAGGTGCCCTCGGCATATTCTGTGGAGTCGACGGTGGCCGTCTCATCAATCTTTGTGCCGATTCCCACCTCGTTTTGCTTTGTCTGGTCGTTGTGACCGAACTGAATCAGTAAATAATCTCCGTTGGTGATACTGCTGAGAATGCTGCCAAGACGTCCCTCTTCGATAAAACTCAAGGTGGTTCTGCCGCCGGCCGCCCGGTTATCAATGACTACGTGCTCGCTGTCAAAAAACTTGCCGAGAACCTGTCCGTAGCCGCATTGAGGGTAGTAGCCTTCACTGTAATTTGCTCCGATTGAGTCGCCGGCCACATAAATGACAATCGGTTTGTCGGACGGCTGATAGGTATAGGCCGGCATTACGGGTTTTAGTGTCTGAGAATCCCAGGCATAGAACTTTAGAGAATAAGCGGATAAATCGCCGTCCTGCGGAAGCGCCATATGAAAGCGCATGGTATAGGCGCTTGTGTTCACTTCTGCCGGAATGAGTGTTTTGGCGCAGGCACTCACAAGAACTTCTCTGTCATCGTAGAGCGCGGCCAAAAGCTTGTGATTTTCCGTCACTGTTTTTTGAATGCTGAGCGTTATACCTTCTACACTGCCGCCGTTTTGCAGATCCTTGACGGCAACGCCGTTCCTGTCATAAACGGAGACATCCTCCACTGCAAGAGCGTCTGCCTGTGTTCTTACATTGATGTTGTCAATATAGAGGCGGTCGTCGATGACGGCGTCTGCCGGGTTTGTGTTTCTTTCAATATCAAATTCAATGCCGCCCGTTCCGGCCGTTGTCAGCCCGTTTTTGTTTTTGGAATAGAAATTTCCGGCTGCGTCCGAGGGCTGACCGTTGACGTAGAGGAGGAAGGTGTTATCGGCGTAATTCATGCAAACGGAAAGATTGCACCATGTACCGTAGGGAACATAATTTTCTTTATTGCTGATTAAGGTGTAACGTTTTGCGCTGCCGTTTGCGTCAAGCGCCCAATAGCTTGCTGCACCGTCCGGGGCAATTTGAATCTGCGCCAAAATGTTTTTCTCGGTGCTTGCGTTGCGAACCGTAATATAAAACGGCTGCGCATCGTTTTGCCGATAGACGGCTGCGCTGAGCCATACGCTTTGGTTCAGTGCGCCGGTATCGCTGTTGAAAAAGCGCTTTACACGCTGCACGGCGGCCTTTTTGGTGCGGTGAATGGCAAGAACCGTGTTTTGGCTCTCTGTGGGGCTTTCTTCCACTTTTGCACTTTGTCCGCTCTGCGCCGCGTTGTCCATTTCCCAACTGTTATAGGCTGTGACGGCGGCGCCGGGGCTTGTGCTGAAATATTCATAAAAATGATAGGCGCCCTCGGCCAAAATGTTGATGTAAAACGTTTTAGAACCGACAAAAACATTGTTTTGAGAGAACGAGGCCGTCAAGCGGACAATCTTATCAAAGCGAGAGCGAACGACTGTTCCGGTGCCGGACAAGGCCGATTCGTCAGAACTGCTCCAGGTGATGTCATAGGCGGTTTTGTCCGCCGCAGTATAGCTTTGGGGCAGTCTGAGATTTTGTGTGACGCCGCCCTGCTCTTCATCGCTGATTTGACGGAAGGTAAAGTCATCGGCAACGGAAAAGGGTTTTGCCGCCACGGCAATATCGTCAAGATCCAGATAGCCGCTGCCGTTGGCAAAAAACCGCTCTATGGAATATCCGATACAGGAGACATCGGATATGGCAACTGCAGTGTCTTTATCCGTTATCGTACGGGTGCTTTGCGTTTGAAAACCCTCTCCGGCAGCAATGCGGATTTCGCCGCTGAAGGTGTTGACTGTAACGGTAAGGTTTGCCCATGTGTTCTGCAGCGGACAGGTTTCAATATATCCGATGTTGACACTGCTGTCCGGGCTGCTTTGCGTGTACTTGTAAAAAGAAAGCTTGCCGCCGGTTGCCAGGCATCGCAAAATCATATTGCCGGCGCTATCATACAGATAGATGTTGATTCCGTTTTTTTGCAGGCCGCAAAGCCGCAGCTGCATAGAAACGCTTACGGTCCCGGTGCAGGCACAATTCAAGGCGCGCTTAAAGTACATGTTGGATAACTTGTCAGAATCGCTTGCATCATCGGGCCAGTTGCGGGAAATGCGCCCAAAGCGGTTGGCGGTCTGGGTATCCGGGTCAGTTTCTGTTTCGATGGTCAGTGCATCCTTTGCCGCCTTGGCCGCGGTGCCGACGGCGTTTCCGCTGTCTGACACCGTCCATTTTTCGTTTGTGACGGTCTTGCCGTGTTCGGCTGTGAGCGTATAATCACTCTGATAAGACTCAAAATCCTCGGTTTCCGATGCATCATCTGCAAAGACAGGATTGCTGATGCAAAAGAGGGAAAAAAGCAAGGATAACGTAAGAAATAGAGTTAAAAATTTTTTCATCATTTTCCTTCGCCTCTTGTCCTTACTTTGCATATTTTGCAATCATATTGCGTTCAAAGTTAAGCAAAAATGCCGCCTCTCCGTCAATCACTGCCTCGCACGGGTTTTCAACAAGGTCACGGAATACGTGGATATCGCGGCCAACCTCTCCGCCCATCATGACAAACGGTTCAGAGATAATGCGCCCCTCGTAGCCGATGTCCGAGAGTGCCGAAAAGACCTCATCCCAGTCAATATGGCCTCTGCCCGGTGCAGTGCGGTTGTTTTCGCCGGTATGGAAGTTTTTCAGGCGCTCCTTGCCGACATAGCGAATGGCGTCACCGAGACTCTTTTCTTCGATATTCATGTGATAGGTGTCAAGCAGGACGCCGATGTTCGGGCTGTCAACGGCCTCTACATAAGCAACCGCTTCCTTGGCGGTATTGATGATGCAGGTTTCAAAGCGGTTTACGGCTTCAACGCAGTAGGTAACGCCGCATTCCTCGGCGGTTTTTATGATTTCGCGCATACTTTTCAGGCTTTGTTCCAGATAGGGTCGTTTGTCGTCAAAAATAGCATCGGGGGTTCCCCAACCGGCATAGCTGACACCCGATAAAAGTTTGCCGCCGCCAATGCGCATTTTTTGAATGATATTTTGAAGATATTTCACGCCGCCGAGACGGACGCTCTCGTCCAGCGAGGACACGTCATAGTGCGGATCAAGCCCTAAGCTGTATGTCAGCTCAATCCCCACAGAATCGGCCAGTGCTTTTAATGAACGGATTTTTTCGTCCGACATTTCAAGCAGAGGCTGCGCCTGAAACTCTAAAATGTCAAATCCAATGTTTGCCGCCTTTTTGATATACTTTGCGTGGTCAGCGTCCCAGTTCTTTTCCCAAAAATTCATAAATATGCCAAGTTTGTTCATTTTTTATACCTCCCAAAATTTTGTTTGACTTTATTTTAGCAGTAGAAGGCGTTAAAAAATAGTCAACTTTGACCTCTGAATTAGAAAAATTGTTTGCGTGGGAGTAACTGGAATACAAGGAAAAAATGTTGAATTGATCAAAGAGAGCCGGGCATGGTAAAATAGAGGAAAATCTATTTTTCCTCCAGAACAAGCGGAAAGCGTTTGCGGTATTCGCGCGGCGAAAACCCGAAATAGCTTTTAAAAACCTTAGAAAAATAGTTGTAGTCCGGGATGCCGACTTTGATACAAACCTGGTTGATTTTATCGTCGTCGTTGGTTAAAAGCTCCTTGGCTTTTTCCATGCGCAGACGAAGAATGTAGTCGCCGATCGGAAGATTAAAATGTTTTTTCCAAAGGGAATAGAGTCGGTTTTTAGAAATGCGGAATTCCTCGCACAAAACCGGGACGGAAAGAGAATTTTGAATGTTAGCGATCAGATATTCGTTGATGGCGGCAATCAGCTTATTTTCTGTCAGGTCAATGCTTTTGTCAGGAAACAGGCTGAGCGTTGCGGCATAAAGAATGCGTGCCGTGGATTGAATGACGTGCGGCGACAGTGCCTTGAGCGGTTCGTAGGCGGCGCGCAGAACGTTTTCGGACAGGCGAAGCTCCTTGCTGAGCCGTCCGAGCAGCGCGTCCGTTTCGTATTGGTTAAGGCTTAAATCTTTGATTTGGCCAAACATCACAAAGGCGAGGATCTGATCGTTATGGATGATGGGCATTGCGGTATCAATAAGGCCGGCGTGGCAGGTCGCCGTAATGGGTGCTCGTTTTTCGTTGCATGCGGCGATCAGCTTTTTGTCACAGACAAGACATTGCCGCTTTCCGGAAGAGACATTTTTGATCAGTGCGCAAAAGGAGGGCATCTCCTGCGGTGCAAATGCAAGCTGATTCATATCGGCATCCCAAAAGCTGATGGTAAGTCCGGTCATATTGTGAAAATCTGTTAAAAAAGCTTTGATTTTTGCAATTTCATATTTGATAACCATGCATAACCGCCACCTTATTTTTTATTTCCATCTTCAAAATACTACAAAAAACAGGTGTTGTCAACAGAAATCATAAAATTGTCGGTGATAAAACAATTTTACTAGTTTAAAAGACGAAATTAACTATTTTGAAAAGCGCTGATGTAGTATAATTTAGTAAAAAGTAATAAAGATTGTTGTGTTTTTCAATATGGAATACGGCAGGCGGAGCAGAAACAGGGAGGAACAATATGAAAATGACATTTGCATTGTACATAGGAAACCGAGGCTTTTTTCCGGGAGAGGTGATAGAAAGCGCGCGCCGGGATATGATTGCGGCCATAGAGGCGTCGGGCAATTTCTGCATTTATCCCGATGTCGAGAGGACGGCCTATGGTGCGGTTGAGACGGCAAAGGAGGGCAAACTGTTTGCAAAGTTTTTGGAGGAAAACAGAGGAAAATTTCAGGGAATTGTTCTTTGTCTGCCGAACTTTGGAGATGAAAACGGCGCGCTTGCCGCATTAAAGGATGCAGGGGTTCCGATTCTGGTACAGGCGTACCCGGATGAGCTCGGCAAGATGGACTTTGCGCACAGACGGGATGCTATGTGCGGCAAGTTTGCCATGTGCAATGTTTTGCGCCAGGCAGGGATCCCGTTTACGCAGACGGCGACGTTTGTAGAAGATCCGAAGAGCGATGCGTTTTGCGAGGATTTAAAGCGGTTTGCCAAGGTGTGCCGTGTGGTATGGGGGATGCAGCACTTTCATGTCGGGGCAATCGGCGCCAGAACAACCGCGTTTAAGACGGTTCGCGCTGATGAGACCGCGCTGCAAAAACGGGGGATTGAGGTCGAGACGATCGATCTCAGCGAGGTGTTTGCAAGAATGGAAAAAGTGGAGCAATCGGCAGCGGAAGAAAAAAAGCAGGAGGTTCTGCGTGTTACCGACTTCGGCGACTGGGGCGAGGAAAAGCTTGATAAAATTGCAAAGCTGCAGGTGGTGCTTGAGGATATTGCAGAGGAGTACGATTTGCAGGCAATGGCGATCCGGTGCTGGCCGGAATTGCAGACCAATCTGGCAATTGCGCCCTGTACCAATGTGGGAATCTTAAACGAGAAGGGGATTGCAACGGCGTGCGAACTGGATATCAACAACGCGGTAATGATGCGGGCGCTTGCACTTGCGTCCGATACACCGACCACGCTTTTGGATTTTAATAATAATTACGGAAACGAGACCGATAAGGCGATTATGTTCCACTGCGGGCCGATGCCGATTTCGATGATGACCGGAAAGGGCAAAACGATTGAACATCTGATGTTTAAAAAGACCTTCGGCGACGGGAGCGGCGCCGGCGTCAACAAAGGAGAAATCCGTTCGGGAAACATTACGTTCGGAAGTCTGAAAACCGAGAACGGCAGACTGTCGGCATTTGTCTCGGACGGTGCGTTTACCGATGACAAATTTGATGCGGCGTTTTTCGGATCGGGTAAGGTGGTAAAAAAGGACGGGATCTATGACATCTGTTCTTATATGGCAGAAAACGGTTATAAACACCACATCTGCATTGCGCTTGATGATTGTAAGGAGGCTGTCCGGGAGGCGTTTACCAAATATCTTGATATCGATACGGATGTATTTTAGCCAAAAGAGAAAAAAGCATGGTGCAGGGAGGTTTTTTTGTGGAAGGTAAGGGATATTGCAGCTATGACCGTTACAGTGTGATTTACGATAAGACGGAACATCAATTTTGTATTTTTTACGGAAAACAAAAGATCATCGGCGGAGCATATGCGGAGGGGATTTATCAGCATGGAAAGAAGGATGCCGTCCCTGCGGATTTTCCCGTATGCGAGCTTTCTTACGCAAGGGAAAAATTAAAGGACAGTGCTGTGCTGACGGTCTCCTTTGCAAAGGAACAGGAGGCACCGGCATTTCTGCTTCGCTTCCACGTTGGCAACGACGGTGTCCGCGTGGAAGAATGGACGCTTGGAAACCTTTCCGTAAAAGTGGTCGGAGACGTATTTACAGACGGAGACGGGACGGACGATGTCTTTCCTGTTTGTCTGGATCGCCGCGCCGGCGATCTGCGGTCAGCCATCGGTGCGCCGGCGTCGGTCATAGATAACGCGCTTTATTGCCGCACCGGCGACACAGCGGTGACGATCGGAACGTCAAGGCAGACCAGGCTGAAAAAGAGAGACGGCGGATTTTCGTTCGAGGTCACGCTCTCCGATACAGAAGGGCGCAGCTATGCGGATGTTTCGGTCAGAGAACATGTGCTTGCTGACAAATACCACATTCAATTTTCACCGATCAATAAAAAATCGACCTTTGCGTCACCGCCTGCCGGCTGGATGACATGGTACGCAGTCAAGTTTGACGCATGCGAAAAAAATGTGCTTGAAAACGCCGCGTGGCAGGCAGAACACTTAAAGGATTTCGGCGCAAACTGTGTCTGGGTTGATTGGGAATGGTATCACAACGAGTTTAATAAGGAACGCACCGACGGCGTGCATTCGCTTTGTGCAGACCCTGAAAAATATCCGCACGGCATGAAATATGTTGCCGACAAAATCAAGGAACTTGGGTTGATTCCTGCCCTTTGGATCGGGTTTACCAATGAACCGGCAAAAAACCGGTATATTGCGCAGTACCCGGAGATGCTGGTCTCCGATGAGCTTTCGTGGTGCGGAAAATATTTTTATGATTTTACCAATCCGAGCTATCTCAACGAGTATCTTCCGGAGGCGACCAAAAATGTACTTGCATGGGGGTATGAGGCAGTCAAGTATGATACGCTGCCCATTGCGATTTCGCAGCATGAAAAGCATCATGAAAACATGTATGATAAGACTGCGACCGGCAAAGAAGCCTTTCGGAATATGGTAAAGCGTGTGCGCGAACTGCTTGGAGAGAACATGTATATGCTGTCCTGTGCCGGATCGACCAATGCGGAGATCCTCTGGGCGTCCGATCTGTTTGACGCCGCAAGAGTCGGCGATGACATTTTTGATTGGGAGGAATATTTAAAAAACTGTATTGACAAAGTGATGATGTTCTATCCGCTGCATAATATTCAGCTTTATAACGACCCGGATAACGTGATTCTCCGGGAGGAGTTTAACACACTGGAACAGGCAAAATCACGGGCGGCATTTGTTTCGCTGCTTGGGCTGCCGATGACCTTCGGTGATGTGTTTTCCGCACTTCCGGAGGAGAGGGTAAACATCATCAAAAGGTCGCTCCCGATTTTGGACATCCACCCTATGGATTTATGCAACGCCGCATTTGACCGGCGGAATTTAGACATTAACCTTCGCATTGACAAGGAATATGAAAGCTGGCAGGTTTCCGGCATATTTCATATGACCGATCAAAAGGGTGCGCGAACCGTCAGCCTTTTGGAGGATTTGCATTTAGACGCCGGAGAATATCTGGTTTATGATTTTTACCGTGATACATTTTTGGGAATCATCAGCGACTTTGTGACACTTGATTTTCTGCCGTACGAATGCAGAATCCTTTCCCTGCGCCGCTGCCGCGGGGTTCCGCAGATTGTCAGCACATCAAGACATATCACGCAGGGCGCGGCGGAGCTTGAAAACGTGTCTTATGACAAAGATACCATGCAAATTGCGGCAAATCTGGTTCAAGGTGACCGCTATACGGTGTCCGTTTTTGTGCCGGAGGGGTATCAGATGTCGTTTGTCTGCGGATTTGAGGATAAGCAGACGGACGGCAGGCTTGTCCGCCTGTCTGTGACGCCGCAGGAAACTGCAAGATATGGCTTTTCGATTGGTTTTGAAAAAAATCCGGATTAGAGAGAAGGAGAATGCAGAATGAAAAGATTTTTTGTAAAGCGCAGACTTTTTCGCTTTATTGCGCTGTGTCTGATCTTTTCCGCCGCAGCGGAGCTTGTATATCTTCCTGTCGGCTACGGTGTGAATCTGACCAATGAGATTCTTAACGTGGGCTTTGAAAACATGCCGCTCGGAGAGGCGCCGGAGGGGTTTTTGTGCAGCGGAGACGGCGGCAGCGTGACGGTCGAGGAGTATGAAGGAGATCCGTGTGTGTATCTTAAGAACAGTACAGACGGAAAGTATGTTATGCTCTCAAAAAATTTTGACAATGCGGCGGCCGGTGTGCTGAACATCTCCTTTGATTTTCTTCAGCCGTACACGGTCGGAGACGGTGTTATGCTTGCCCTGTACCAAGGCGGCAATGAATTTGGAACGCTGGACTGTGCGGACGGAAAGATTTATCTTGATACAAAGACGGAGCGGGTACTCCTCTTAGAAGGATATCGGGCAAATTACCGTTATACGGTGCGCGCAGCGGTGAATTTTGCTTCAAAAAACATGTCAGTGACAGTATACGGCGAAACAGAAACAACGGCAGCGGCGGTTTTTTCCGATGACATCGTATCCTGCGACAAAATCGGATTTTATACCAATCGTGCGCCGGGGTTTTACATCGACAATCTTATTATCAGTGAGCAGCTGAGCATGGACAAGATTACCGTGCAGGGGACCGAAATCGCCGTGATTCCTAAAACAGGAGTGAATGAATATACGTTTTCTGCCTATATGACCGACAAAAACGGCAGCCCGGTGGAAAATACAAATCTGGCGTGGGAGATCGCGCAAACCGGCAGTGGGTTTTCGGGCATCACCGTCACACCGGCGGATGCATATGGCATGACGGCCACACTAAAGGTTGCGTCGGATACGACCTTCCGCGGAATTGTAAAGCTAAAAGTGACGTATGCCGGTGTCGGTGCCGGCGAAAATCCGCCGACGGCCTATTATACGGTTGCACTGGAAAATGAGAGGGTTGCGTCGGTAGATATTTCCGGGCCGGCACGCATTACGGTCGGACTGAAAAGCGAGAAACGGAAGTATGACGCAGTGGCAAAGGATCCCTATGGTAAGGTGATTCAACACGTTGACAGCACCTGGAGCCTGGCGGAAAACACACCGGATTATGTCTCGCTTTCTGCGGACGGTGTGCTCACACTTTCCAAAGAGGTACAAAACGACGAACAGATTACACTTTATGCAGATGTCGGCGATGCCGGTCTGCGTGCCGAAAAAACAGTGGTTTTGCAAAGCAGAAAAAACTATTGGAGCGATGTATGGCGTTTGAATGTTTTAAAATCGGCGGCGGATCACGTGATCGAGTACGGACGCGATCCATACAGCAATTCGCCGCTTTTGGCATCGGGCATTGATCTGCGGACAAAGCTGCCGGTAGAATGGCAGCATTCGCTGGATTCGGAGCCGGGCGCATTCAGTGATCTTGCCTTTGATACGGGACTTTATCTCGTCTTTGACGCATTGTCAGAGCTGACGGACGATCCCCAATATACCGAAAAGGTTGACGAAATCTATCAATGGTATCTGGATAACGGTATCTCGGATAATATGCTGGGCTATTGGGGCGGTCACACGTTTATTGATCTTAAAACTTTAAAGCCGTTTCATGCGGTGCCGAACCCGAATACGCACGAATTTAAAAACACTTTCTTCTATTTTGATCCGTTTTACCGCCTAAACACTGAAAAGGCGTATAAAATGGGGATGCATATCTGGCTCGGCCATGTTTACGACTGGAATACGCTGATCACAAACAGACACGCATACTATACCAAGGTGCATGACGAGAGTAACTGGGAAAACCTTGGATCGTTTTCAGAGGATTACAAAATTATCATTACGCGCGGTGAACAGCCGTTTCGATCCATGGCCAGTGATCTTGTGCATACGGCAGGACAAATGTACGCGCAGACCGGGGACGAAAAGGCAAAGGCGTGGGCGATGCGGATTTTAAAGTGCTATTATGAGCTGGCAGATCCCGAAACGGGAATCATGCCGACCGTGTACACAACGGCGCGCGGCGCAGCCGGAACCCTGGATCCGATGGAGAGCCTTGAGCCAAAGGGGGCATGGTATACCAGAGAGGATTTGCAAACGGGCGACTACACCGTACTCTACGGAGACCGCTTTTTCAACCAGTTTGCGGAGGATTTGGTGGCGCAGGGGTTTTATCCGTCCTCTGTTCTGGACGAGGGCGACTATACGCTGACGGAGGGAAACTATGTCGAGAGTTTTTCATTTGACACCGTTTTAAACGATCTGTTTTTTGCGGACATGATCGGTTCCGACACCGAGGACGGCCGGTATGTCACCGAAAAAATTGTAAAGCACTTTGCAGGGTTTCTTAAATACGCGTGGGACGGAAAATCCAGTGAGTTTAAAAAGATTATGAAGGACGGTACGGATATTTCGACTTTTATTCCGAACCGCAACGGATATTACGGAAACTTTTATAAACGGGAAAAACCGTTTGGAAGTTACAGCGCCGGTAAGCTTTTCATGTGGGCGGCATGCGCGGCATACCGTGCTGCGGCGGCGCGTCCGGATTTGAAAAATGAGGCGGATATCATACGCAGCGCAATTGATTATTTTGCAGAAAACGTCTACGGCTTCGGCAAGATCGGCGGTGCGGAGATCGGCGACAGTGAAATGCAGCTGAACTACAATACCGATGACGCCGGTGCGTATCATGTCATTTGTCTTACCGATCTTTACCTTGCAACGGGCAAGACCGAATTTTTAGACCTTGCAAGGGTTGTGGCAAAAAATATGATTGACAAATACTACAAATACGGTTTTTTCCTCAACAAGACAGGGATCGGAACCGAACCGGGAAAGTACTATAACATTGCGCTTGGGTCGGCAAGCACGCAGTACTATTATGCACTGGCGTACCTGGAGGGCGCCATCCGCGGCGATCGGAGCATTGTGCCGCGCACGCTGATGTTTGACGGATACTATCAGGACAATTATGTGTATGAAAACAATAATATATCGCGTGTGATGGATACGGTCTGGTGGTACCTGGCCGATGAAAAGGTGCTTGTCAGCGATATCGTCTTTGACCGGGAAACGGTTGCGCTGAAAACGGGCGAAAAGCAGACCCTGCAATACACGGTGCTTCCCAAAGATGCAACCGACAAGTCGGTCAGCTTTTGGTTTACCGATAACAGTGTTGCAAAAATTGACAGAAAAAACGGCACGATTACCGGACTTTCACCCGGCGAGACGGATTTGCTTTGTGTATCATCAGATTTAAACGTGGCAAAAACACTGCATATCATTGTGGAATAAGGAGTGAGATGGATGAAAAAACAGCTGTTTGCCTGCATGCTTGCGATCGTTCTCTTATTTGGGGCGGTTCCGCCGGGATATGCGGCAGAAGATGCGGAGCAGTGCTCCGACAACATGCTTTTCATGAAGGATTTGGGCGTAATTTACGGCTATGAGGACGGAACGCTGCGCCCGGACAACAACATTACGCGTATGGAATTTGTGACCATGGTGCTGCGGCTTTTGGGCTATTATCATCCGGAGGAGTTTTCGGGCGGAGAAAGCATGTTTTCCGATGTGCCCGACGATCTTTGGGGTGCTGCCGGCATCAACTTTTCACACCGTCTTGGTTTCATTGACGGTCACGGAGACGGCACCTTCGGGCCGGAGGAGAGCGTCACGGTCAATCAGGCCGTTAAGGTGCTTGTTTGTACGCTTGGCTACAAACCAATGGCGGAGAAAATGGGCTATCCGGCAGGATATCTTACCCATGCAGCGCAGCTTGGCGTTTTAAACGGTGTTGCCACAGGAGAGATTGCCGCAACACGCGCAGCGGTTGCGGATCTTATGGCAAACGCGCTGGAGGCGGAAATTGTTGAGACGGTCTATAATGCGGATCAGACCGTGGACTACACCAAGTCGGGAAAAACGCTGCTTGATGCAATGGGGATCGAAAAACAAGGCGGGTTTGTATATGCCGTGCCGGGCATTTCCATTGATGCAGATGTTGATCTGGAGGCAAATCAGGTGTTGGTTGACACAACGGTTTATGATGTCAAATGCGGTAATGTTTCGGACAGCATTGCGTCAGAGGTAACGATATGGGTTAACACGGACAGTGCGCTGCGCCGGCCGCAGATTTTACATATGGAAAAGACGGATAGCCGGAGTGATATTACCGTTGCTGCACGGGATGTTTCTGCTAAAACCACGCCTGGCACATTGGTATATTACGATAACGCCGGCAAAGAAAAATCTGTAACACTGCCGGACGGTGCGGCGATCATCTACAACGGGAAACTCTTATCGACGGCTGAAATGACTGCGGACAGACTCATGCCGGAGTCCGGATATGTGACCGTAAAAAATACAGGCGGTACCGGTCCAAAGACGGTTCTGATCTGGGATTTTAAAAATTATGTGGTACAGACGGTGACGCGGGATGGTACCGTCTATGATATCTTTGGTGAAAAGCTGGATTTAGAGGATAGCAGACTGTCAGTAGAGGTCACGGTTGACGGTATTGCAGCAGAACTTTCGGCATTGAAGGCGGATGATATTTTAAATGTTGCGGCAAGCCTGGACGGTATGTATTATAAGATTTTAGCAAGCCGCAAGACCGTAAGCGGTACAATCACAAGAATCAATGATGCGTCGCAGCCAATCTATGATGTCACGGCGGATGACGGCAAGCATGCGCTATATCTTGCAAAAAGCTATCAAAAGCGTCTGGATGAAAATTCTTCAAAGCTGGGTCAGCTTTATCCGGGGGACAGCGCCTTGTTCCTTTTGGATGCTTTCGATGAGATTGTATACACCAAAGAGGCGGACAGAAAGAGCGAAGTTCAATATGGCTATATTGCAGACGCCGTTGTAAATGCGGAATCCTTTGGGGATAAAGAACTGAACCTGCGCATTTTAAATGAGAACAACCGGATTGAGGATTATACCTTGTCGGAAAGCGATTCTCTGCGCTGCGGCGCAACAGAAAACGGGGTTTATACGACGCGTACCCATGCGTTTGACAGTCTCCTCAATGAAATTGTTGCGGCGGACGGTGTGAAACGTCAGGCGATAAAGTATAAAAAGGATAGCCAGGGTCAGCTGCGCGAGCTATATTTATCGGCATCGGGACAAAACAGTGAGATGTGGGGAGACTGCGTTGACACGACATATAGCTATGCCTATTATAACGGAACGATAGACGGACGGTTTCTTATCGATGCCAACACCATTGGCTTTTACATTCCGAGTGCCGGAGATGAGATAGAACTTTTCAAATCGGGACGCGCGGTCACTATGATGTCCTCTGCGGCATATGATGTGCAGCTTTACGACATTGTGGATAACCATGTGGGGGTTGTTGTGATTAAAACTCATATACCGACCAACTATGGATATCAATACATGCTGGATATGGCTAACGGCCCGGTTATGCTGATTGAGAGCATGGATTCATACCTGGACGGTGACGAGACGGTAAGCTATGTTACCGGCTGGCAGGACGGCGAGAGAGTGAGTGTTCCGGTAGCGGATATCCTGGAGGAAAATTCCGATCGCCGCGAACTGCTCCATGAGGGAATGCTGATTCAGTATTTAATCAACACGGAGGAGCGAAGCCGTGCCAAGACTGCTGATGAGCGGGAGGAAATCATTCTGTTTCGCGTCATTGAGGATTTTAACCGGGATGTTTTGACACATTATCAGACCTGGAATTATAAAAGCAACGAAAACAGCAATGCCAAAATCCGGGTAATCAGCGGAAGCGTTGCCGCCTATGATTTGCCGAACCTGCTGATTGACTGCGGTCAGGATGCTGCGGCATCGGTCGATGATGGGGTAAACGTAATCCGCTGGAACAACAAAACCAAAAAGGCGGAAAAGGCAACCATCCAGGATATTATGCGCAATGAAAATATTCTTGTAAGAACGCGCTATAACGTTACAAAGGACATATACATCTTTCAGTAAAGGGGGAAAAAACTATGAAGAGGTTGTTTTTGCCTGTTTTATGCTTGGCTATAATGCTGCAGAGCATCGGCGGCACGGTCGTCCGGGCGGATGAACTGTCTGCGCCGGTGGAAGATGCCGCGGCAGAGGCGGCGGCAGAAAGTCTTCCGGTGTCTGCGGACAGTGCGCAGGCGGCGATATTGGCCGCAGAAGCAGAGCCGTCCATGACAATCCGGAGTCCGAAAACGGTGTATTATGCCAATAACTGCAACACGGCCGGAGAATACGGATTTTCGGGCGCTGACAATATCAATGCAGTGAAGGGCTATAATACCGAAATGGGAAGTGTAATGAGCCTTTCAGCGCTGGGTAGCGGTGCATTTGGTATGGTAACCTATGAGACGGGGAGTGTTACGGACATTTGGGACGGTACGTCCCGTGACACAACGTGGTATGGCGACGGAACGGCAGAGGTGTATGAAATTGCATCGGCATCGGCGCTGGCCGGACTGGCAAAGCTTGTTTCTGAGGGAAACAGTATGGATGGAAAACGGTTTCTCCTGCAATGCAGCGTGGATCTTGCAGATCGGGAGTGGATGCCGATCGGTGGCAGCAGCACAAAGTTTAAGGGAACGTTTGACGGCTGCGGCAATGAGATTCGCAATTTAAAAATCACCAAATCCTATGGCGGCGGAAATCTTGGCGTTTTCGGATATGTAGAAGGAACTCTTCTGCGGCTTGGTGTAGACGGCGCTGATGTGAGCGTGAGCAGCACAAGCAATGGAAAGATCACCATGGCAGCGCTGGCCGGGTCAATGACGGGTACCATTGAAAACTGTTACGCAAGGAATACCAGCCTGTGTTTGCTGCGCGCGGAGGACAAGGAAACGTCGCGCGTACTGGATTTAATCGCCCCGGTTGTGGGATCACTCGGCAAAGGGACGCTTATGCGAGGATGTTATTCTGTCAACCAGTATATTTATAGCTCCTGGGGCGCTTTGACGGGCGGAATCTTTGGGTTAAGCTTTGGGGAATCCTCTGCCAAAACAACCGTCAGCAATTGCTATACCGGCGGCAGTTGTCTGATAGAAACCAATCCGCTGACGGGAAATCCTGTCAGATACTATCCGATGGGCGCGAAAAATACAAGCGCAAATACCAACGGATCCAAAAATATGTGCGGTCACACGACGGCGCTGTTTAAAGGGGATAAGGAAACCTACGGCAATGTGTATACCGAACTTGCGGCGGGTACGGTGTCCGGTGAAGAACTAAAGCAGAGTGCGGCGAGCCTCGGCGATGCTTATAAAGCGGATTTTTACTATGTCAATGACGGATTTCCGGCGCTGATATCGCAGCGGACGCCGATCGACAGTACGCTGGATATTTCATTTGATGTAAATGTTCCGGGGGATGCCGGCGCAGAACTGGTTTTGTATTCCGGAAAAGAAGAGGCGGCGGTAGTTGACCTTGGTGCGTATGCAAGCGATGCATGGGCATCGCTGACTATCGCGGCCAAGGACGGAAAATACCGGATTTTATCGGATGACACGCTGCAAGGGGAGGAATCCCTGTCCGGCGGCAACCAAACTGTCAGTGCGTTTGCGTTCCGTGTTTGGGGCAGCGATGTTCTGTTTGATAACATTATGATTTATCGGGACGACAGTGCACTGCTTACCCGGAAGGCAGAGGAAATCAAAGCGCAGATTTTATCCCAGGCGTTAAACTTTCCGCTGCTTACCGATCACCTGGCGCTTCCCGATGGGGATAACGGCAGCACAATTACCTGGAAAAGTGAAAACACAGACCTGCTTTCAGACACGGGCAGTATCGTAGCGCGAAAGAGCTGCAGTGTTCCCGTTGTGCTGACGGCGGAAATCATGCTTCCATATCCCAATGAAAATTATGCGGCCACATCCGCAGCGCTTTCATTTCCGTTTCGAATTGCGCCGAATGACGGCGCCGGCGCGGAAGAAACCGTCTCGGATATTTTGGATACGCTCCTTGGAAGCACCTGTGTGACCGATGAGCCGTGGGATAAGATTTCTAAAAATCTGCGGGCGCTGCCTGCTGAGTGGGACGGTGCATCCATTGCTTGGTCAACCTCCGATGCAGACGTGATGGAAAGTGACGGTACGGTACATATCACGGAATCCGGGGAAAAAAGCGTAACACTTTCGGCAACCGTGACGCTCGGCAGTGTGTCTGAACGCCGGGATCTTACCTTTACAGTCCTGTCGGCGGACACGATATTGCGTGAGGCGGCAGACGCTGTGACCTACGCAACGTTAACCGGCGAGGAATGGCAGAAAATCACAAAAGACTTGACCTTGCCGACCGAGGGCCTTTACGGAACAACCATTACCTGGCGTTCGGATTGTCCGTCGCTTCTGACCGATAAGGGCTATGTTATGGAAATTCCGGACGATACGGCGGTGACGCTTACGGCGCAGTTTGCTAAGGCAGGCTACACGAGAGATAAGGAATTTCCGTTTGTGGTAAGACTGTCGGCGAGCAAGAAGATTGCGGCGGATATTGCGGAGGTTCAACTGCCGCGCGAGGCGGCAGAGGACTTTTCTGTTCCTCTCTCCGGTGCGGCCTATGCATCCGAGATTACCTGGAGCAGTCAGAGTCCGTATTTGGAGGCGGAGGGTGAAAAGATACGTGTAACGCGGCCGGAAAACGAGAACGGCAATGCGGATGCGGTGCTTACCGCAAGCTTTGTCAATGACGGAACCACCGTAAACCGCGAATATACGGTAACGGTACTCTGCTTGCCGGCGGATGATGTGCTGCTGCAAGAGACGCTGGACGGGATACGGTTTTCGGATATCAGCTATGAAACCGACCTGTCGGCCATCAAACAGGATCTCCATTTCATCAATGGGTTCCGGTATGGGATTCAGGCAGTCTGGCGTTCCGATAAACCCGATGTAGTCAGTGATGACGGCAAGGTTACACGCCCTGCAATCGGCAGTGCGAATGAGGCGGTTATGCTGACACTGACGCTTACCCGCGGAACCGCCGTAAAGAGCAAGGGATTTCGGTTTACGGTGGCGGCGTACGGGACACCGGATGAGATATTGCATGCGGCAGCAGAACAATTGACCTTCCGAACATTGAGCACTGAGCCGATTGACCTTGTCAGCGAGGATTTGTTCCTTCCAAAGGCGTGGAACTACGGAACGGAAATTTCGTGGCGCTCAGACAGTGCGCTGATTGCCGTTAAAGAGAGTGAGGACGGGAATTATCTGGGGCAGATAACCCGGCCGGCGTTCGGTGCGGAAAACAAGCCGGTGAAACTGACGGCGATCCTGCATTATCAGGGAATGACACTGGAAAAGGAGTTTTCTGTCATCGTTGCAGAAAGCAACGGAAATGTGGCGGTGGTATACGAAGATTTTGATAGTTTTGCGCCGGGAGAAATCTTTACCGAATCGGTAGACGGAAAAATCACGCACAGAAATAAAAACCAAATTACCACAATTGCAGCCGACCCGGCGGATAGAAAAAACCCTGTCATGAAGATCAAAAAAACAACCGATCTTCCCTGGGTTTCCAGCGGAACGGACGCAACGATCAACAGTCTGATACCAACGCTTTCGCGTTCGGGGGACTTTAGAGTAGAATTCCGGTTGCTGATAGAAGAGATGTCGAACCTCCGTTTTCGCCTCACGATGCCGTTTGTCGGCGAGGGGCTGGAGGAGATCGATATCTTTATCGAGGCAGACGGCGCCATCTATCAAAAGAATACCGGAAATAAAGCGCAAAGAAAGTTAAATATCGGGACGTGGAATGACCTGGCCATTGTGTTTAGCACCTATTCTAACACGCTGGACATTTACCTTGATGATACCTGTATTTTAAAGGGTGCGCCGTTTGCTTACAATACCGGCTCCACCGAGGTTTCGGCGCTTAAAATGAAGTTTGTTCCGCCTGTCGGCAGCGCGGACGGTGCAGCCCGGGAGACCCATACGGTTTACGTTGACAATCTCAGCATTTTGCGTATGGTGGACTATGCAAGTGAAATGGCAGAGGCCATGAAGCAGCTGGAACTTCAGTTTTTGGCGGCGCAGAACATTAACGCGATTACCAAGGATATTGTGATCCCCGATCTTTCAAAGTATGCGGTAACAGTCAGCGCAGTTTCGTCCAACCCGCAGGTGGTTGCCAGTGACGGAACTGTACACCGCGGAAATACGGATCAGGAGGTTTCTTACACAGTAACGCTGACAAACGAATACGGCGGCACGCGGAGCAGAACCTTTAAACTGCTTGTGAAAAAGGCAAATTACATTTCAGATGACGAAGGTGGCACAACGGATCAGGCGATTGCAGTGCTCTACGATGCCAAACAGGCAATCAAGCTTTTAGAGAGCAGCTATAACCTGGGTTATATCACGGGCAACCTGCGGCTTCCGACGGGCGGCGTAAACGGCAGTACGCTCAGCTGGAAGAGCACCAACCCGGCCGTTTTGGCAGACGACGGCACGGTGACAAGACAGAGCGCCGACACCAAGCTAACGCTTTATCTGACGGCGACGCTCGGCGGTGTCAGTGAGCGGATCGAAACGGAACTGACAATTAAGGCTGCGGTTGGAAATAACACGGCGCAGGGTGGTTCCGGCGGCTCCGGCGGCAGCGGAGGAATTGGCGGCGGAATCAGTGGCAGCGGCACCAACCTTGTCAGTCCGTATGTCCCGGCTGACGAGAGGGGCGATCAGACGATGCCGGAGAGATCGGATGGATTTTTGGATATTGACGGACATTGGGCAAAGGATGCGATTCTGACGCTTTATAAGATGGGAATTGTCAACGGAATCAGCAGCACGGAGTTTGGCACAGAGGCTACGGTTACCAGAGAAGAGTTTACAGCAATGCTGGTTCGGCTTTTGGGCTATGAATATTACGGGGATCAAGCTGCGGTGTTTGCCGATGTGCAGACAGATGACTGGTACTATCCATACGTGATGGCGGCATATGAGGAAGGACTTGTCCGCGGCATCAGCCCGTCGCAGTTTGGTGCGGGGCAAAATATCAGTCGGCAGGATTTGTGTGTGATGCTGGAACGCGCCCTGCAAAGACTCGGCGTGCCGTCCGAAAGTGCAGAGGAACCTTTCTCTGATGAGGATAGCATATCAGATTATGCGGTATCCGCGGTATATGCTCTGAAGGGATGCGGTATCGTCGGCGGCAAGGAAAATAATGTGTTTGATCCCCGCGGTATGGCGACCCGCGCTGAGGCGGCCAAGATGATTGCCGGCGTGGCGGAGCGCATGCCGGTTCAGGATGGAAGGACACCAGGAGAGGGAGAATAAAAAATGAAACAGACAAAAGCAAGGGTAGCGTTTAATATTTTTAATTACTCGTTTTTAGTGGTGCTTGCATGTGTGATGTTTTACCCCATGTGGTATGTCATATGCGCGTCGTTTTCAAACAGCACCGAACTGACGAAGTATGCAGGGATACTGATGAGTCCGCAGAAGTTTTCGATTGCGGCTTATGAGATGATGTTTCGGAATCCAATGATTATGAGAGGCTTTATGAACACGATTTTCATTGTGGTTTCTACAACGGTGCTGAACATCATTCTTACCGCCATCTGTGCCTACGTACTTTCCAGAAAGCAAGTGCTATGGAATAAGTTCTTCAGTAAAATTATCATATTTACCATGTTTTTTAATGGAGGTATGATCCCGACCTATCTGGTTGTGACACAGATTCTTCATCTCAACAACAGCTGGTGGGCCATCATTCTTCCCGGTCTTGTCAATGTTTATAATATGGTGATTATGCGCACCTCGTTTTACGGAATCCCCGATTCGCTGATCGAATCGGCACAACTGGACGGTGCAAGCCACTGGACGATTCTCTTTAAAATTGTCATTCCGCTTTCTAAGGCGGTGCTCGCCGTTATGATTCTATATTATGCGGTGGCGCACTGGAATGAATGGTTTAACGCGTCCATTTACTTAAAGGAGCGCTCCAAATTCCCGGTACAGTTGATATTAAGAGAGATTTTAATTGCAAACGATACTTCAAACATGGCGGCCGGAACCGCCGCGTCCGACCAGGTCGAGGTCGGGGAGGTTATTAAATATGCAACCATTGTTACGACAACGGTACCGATTCTGGTTGTATATCCGTTTTTACAAAAATACTTCGTTGGCGGAGTGATGATAGGAGCTGTAAAGGGATGAGAATAAAGAAGAATACACAAAAACCAAAGAGTCTGACATTTCAGCACATTTTCCGCGCAGATTTTAAGCGCAATAACCAGCTTTATATCATGATGATACCCGTGATTGCGTACTTTGTGGTCATGTGTTATCTGCCAATGTACGGAGCGCTGATTGCATTTATGGATTATCGGCCGAGTCTTGGCTTTTGGGGGAGCGACTGGGTCGGCCTCAAGCACTTTATGTCATTTCTGACGCTGCCGTCCTTTGGCACCATCTTTATGAATACGGTGCGAATCAGTATTGCAACGCTCCTGTTTGGGTTTCCGGCGCCGATCATTCTTGCACTTTTGATGCACGAGATTCACTGTAAGCCGTTTTTAAAAATTACGCAGAACATCACCTATCTGCCGCACTTTATCTCTTTGGTGGTTGTGTGCGGACTGATTAAGGAATTTACAAAGAGCGACGGACTGATTGGCGATCTCGTGGCGATGTTCGGCGGAACACCGGTCAGCCTGCTAAATTATGCCGAAAACTTTGTTCCGATTTATGTGATCTCCAATATCTGGCAGGAGGTCGGCTGGGGAACCATCATCTACCTTGCAGCGCTGACAAGCATTGACCGTCAGCTCTATGAGGCGGCAGAAATCGATGGCGCCGGCAAGTTTAAGCAAATGCTGCACGTGACCCTGCCGGGCATTGTGCCGACGATCATTATTATGCTTACCATGCGAATGGGACAAATGCTCAATGTCGGATATGAAAAAATTATTCTTCTCTATAACGATGCAGTGATGAGCCGCGCGGATGTAATCTCAACCTATGTGTACCGGAAAGGACTGATTGACCTTGACTGGAGCTTTAGTACGGCGGTCGGCCTTTTCAACTCGGTCATCAATTTTGCACTGCTGATTTTTGTCAATGATCTGAACAAAAAATTGCAGAGCAGCTCATTATGGTAAAAAAATGAAAAATATAATATCATGTGAAAGAAAGGAAAGAGGAAAATGAACAAAAAGGGAAAAAGCTTTGGCAGAGCGGTACTTCTGCTCATGCTCTCCGGCGTTATGCTTCTCAGCGGCTGCGGCAAAGGCAAATCGTCTGTCGCAGAGGACAACTTTCAGTTTGAGGGCTATCCGATGCAGACCGACGCAACACTGACTTATTTTATGGCAACCAACACAAACCTGACCTCGTTTGCAGAAAACTTCGGTGATACCGAGATTGCAAAGGAACTGGAAAAGGAGACGGGCGTAAAAATTGAGTATGTGCACCCTGCGGCAGGCCAGGAAAAGCAAACGCTTGCACTGCACGCGGCGTCCAACGATCTGCCCGACCTGGTCGAGTACAACTGGTACGGCTATACAGGCGGCCCGGCACAGGCCATCAAGGAAAACTTGATTGTCCCGCTCAACGAGATGATGGAAGATGGCGAAATGCCGAATTTTAAGGCGTATCTCACAGAGCGTTCGGACGTGGATAAGGCGATTCAGACCGATGACGGTCAGTATTATGCATTCCCGTTTGTGCGCGGCGCAGAAAAGCTGCTTGTTTCGACCGGCCCGATTATCCGCAAGGACTGGCTGGACGAGTTGGGACTACAGCTTCCAAAAACCCTGGACGACATGGAGAATATTCTTACCCAGTTTAAGGAGAAAAAGGGCGCTTCCGCGCCGTTGTCAACCGGGTACTTAAAGCAGACTCTTGCGTTGGCCGGCGGTTACCTTGACTTTTATGTTGCCGATGGTAAGTCGGTGCGCTACGGCGTTTTGGACGATAGCTACAAAAAGGCAGTAGAGACACTGCACAGCTGGTATGAAAAGGGGCTTTTGGATAACGGCTTTGTGTCTATCGACAGTCAAACGCTGGATGCCAACATGCTGAACGGAAAAACCGGCGTGACCTATGCGGCCGGCGGCAGCGGCCTTGGCAAATGGTTAGAATCCATGCAAAAATCAGACACAAGCTATGATCTTGCCGGGTTCAGCCTCCCGTATGCGTCTATCATTGGTAACATCGACGCGCCGTATTACGGCGGCGGCAGCGTTGCCATCTCAAAAAACTGCAAGCACCCGAAGGTTGCGGCAAGATACCTGGATTTTGGTTACGGTGAAAAAGGGCATATGCTCTATAACTTCGGAACCGAGGGCGTCAGCTACACGATGGTAGACGGTGCACCGGTCTACACCGACGAAATCAAGAACAACAAAGACGGCTTAACCATGCCGCAGGCAATGCTGAAGTATTTCAGAGCCTCCAATGTCGGGCCGTTTGTACAGGACGAAAAGTATATTGAGCAGTATTATGCAAGGCCGCAGCAGCAGGCGGCGCTGGATGCATGGCTGGAGCGCTATGATATCGAAGCGCTGATGATGTACCCCAAGGCGACCATGTCGTCCGAGGAGAACAGTGAATACAGCACCATCATGACTGAAGTGGATGCGGCAGTCAAGGAAAAAACAACGCAGTTGATTATCGGGACGCTTTCTATGGATCAATATGACAGTTTTATCAATGACATCAAAAAGCTGAAGGTGGATCGCGCAATCGAACTCAGACAGTCGGCGCTGGAACGCTACAACAAGAGATAACGGAGGAATCGGGGCATGTCTTATACCTATCAGGGAAAACGGCCTGTAAATTTTGCAGAAGAGATGATCGATGCGTATCTTGCCAGGATTCCGGCAGAAGATCTGCCGCCAAAGGGACAGTTTACGTATCATCAAGGAGTATTTCTCTCCGGTGTGGAGCAGAACTACCTTCGCGATCACCGAAAGGAATATGCGTCGTACATCGACCGCTATCTGGATTGCGTTTTAAATGCGGATAAGACTGCAAAGCGCATCAACGGGCATTTTTGGATATCGCCTGCGTCGCTGGATTTTCGGCAGGCAGGCAATCTCCTGTTCCGCAAATACCGCGAAACGGGCGATGAGGATTATCTGCATTCCATTGCAGAGTTGACAGAGAGCTTAAGGGATTTTCCCAAAAATGCGTATGGCGGCTTTTGGCATATGCAGTCACAGCCGAATCAGATGTGGCTGGACGGCCTTTATATGGTTGGGCCGCTTTGCGCCGGATATGCAAAGCTGAGCGGCAAGCGGGAGTTCGGAGAATTGGCGCTCCGCCAGGCGATTCTTATGTATGAGCATATGAGTGATCCCAAAGACGGGCTGTTATTCCATGGGTGGGACGATAGCAAGGCCGCCCCTTGGGCAGATGCCAAGACCGGACTCTCGTCAGAAAAGTGGGGCAGAGCCCTCGGTTGGTTTACGGTGGCGTCGCTGGATATCATTGAGACGCTGGGCGATGCATACGCCGATACCCAAAAGGTGAAGGAAAACGTGAAAAAGACGCTTTGCGCATTGCTCGCCGTGCAGGACAGCAGCGGCTTTTGGTACCAGGTCATCGACAAGCCAAAGGCGGATGGAAACTGGCGTGAGACCTCCTGTACCTGCCTGCTTGCCGACGCGATGGCAAAGGCATACCGCCTGGGAATCATGGACGGCCGTGCGGCAGAATCGGCCAAGCACGCATTTGAGGGTGTGATTGACAGTCTGCAAAGAGATGAGAACGGCGCGCCGGTTCTGGACGGTGTCTGCGTCGGCACCTGCATTGACAAGGGAACCTATGCGCACTACATCAGCCGCAAGACCTGTGCGGGCGATCTTCACGGGAGTGGCGCGTATCTTCTGATGTGTGCGGAGATGGATCGTATTTGATTTATGGGGCGCACAACAGCGCCCTCCAAAATCAGAAAGAAAGGAAAGGTGAAAGAGGATGTTAAAAAGAATTTTGTCGGGAATCACCGTTGCGGCAGTGACGGTTTCGTGTTTGGTGTGCGGCGCCGTTGCGGTGTCTGCCGAGGCATCGGACGTGTATGCGGAGGATTTTTCAGCCGCCGCGTTTACAGCCGGTGAGAAAATTGCCGGTGTAGAAAATGGCGCATTGGTAACACCGCCGCATGTCAATGGCGCAACCTGGAAGTGGACGAGCGACAATACCAGTACGACATCGACTGCCAACAAGGCTGAGTTTACTGCGGTATCGGATGGCGGTAACATGGCGGCAAAGTATAACCATACCAAGAAAAACGAAAGCGGTTCAACCAATAACGAGCGTTACGGCGTGGTGTTCGATCAGGCTTTAGAGGGAGATATCAGTATATCCTTTAAGCTGAAAAAGAGCAGCGGCAACCCGATTGTATACGCCTATGTGGGGGATGAAAGCGCGACAGCAGAGAATGCAGCAAAAAACACGACCTGGGGTACATCGCTGTTTAAATTGATTCAGAATAAAACAGATGTTTTGGGCGCTTATTATCCGGCGTCTGCAATCAGAAGCGATGCTCCGCGCAGCGATAGAGGAGATAAGAACTTTACACATAGCCTATCGGACAGCGAATGGTCAACCTATACGATCGCAATCAATACCTATACGGGCAAAACGGCGTTTTCCTGCGATGGAACACGGGAGGAACTTGCCGCCTGCGAAAACGGTATCGGAAAAAAGGTAGGATCCTTCTACTTCCATATCGAAAGAAATGCGGACTCGAACAGTGCGTTTTTGATTGACGACATCACGGTTTCCCAGAATTCTGTGGAAAAGCTGACCTTCCATGAGGTGACGGGTGAGAGTGAAAATACCGTTTCGTCCGGTACCCTGCCGACAGAGTTCAGCGGCCTGGGCGCTGCATGGACCGTAAAGTGGAGCGGCACCGGCGTTATGGAAGACGGCACGGTAACACACGAAGAGACCGAACAGACCACCAATCTGACGGCCGCATTTTATAACGGAGAAACCAAGGTCGGCGAAAAGACATTTGAGGGTATTACCATAACCGCTTTTGATCCGCTTGCGGCAATTGACTTTGACGCAATCAGGGGCGGCAATACAGAGCGCGGCAGCATTACCGGGGATTTGAATCTTCCGACAACGATTCAAAACGGCGGGGACAGTTATGATATCACCTGGGAAAGCTCCAATCCGGATGTGATTGCCGCAACGGGCAAGGTGGTTCGCACCGCGTTTGACGCACCGGTTGTTTTGACCGCGGCGTACGGCAGTGCGAAGAAAAGCTTTTCTCTAAATGTTGCAGCGGAGCGCGCCGAATCGTATTTTGAAGAGAATATGACAACTGCAGCGGTACCGGCAACATTTAATACATGGAGCGCGGAGACGGAGGAGCTTTGGACGACACAGGCTGCCAATTCGATCACGGAAGAGATCCCGTATGCGGCAGAAGACCCCAAAGATAGCGCCAACAAAGTGCTTGCGCTGAAAAGGGTTGCGACAAGAAGTGCTACCAACATTCAGACCGGTCTGTACCGCAAGGTGGGGACGTATGAAAATGCTGCAGATGTGCAGTATGTAAGCCTTGATATACACCCGACCGATACAACGCCGCGGACAGAGATCCGCGTGGTTGATGCGGAGGGGAACCGTATTGCCGGGATATGCTATATGTATAAGAAGGGTTTGGCCGCACCGTACTTGACGGCGTTTGACAAGGGTAATACGGCGAACTTTGAGGATCCGCAGCCGGCCAGCAATGTGTTGTCAAAGAATGCATGGTCAAACATTACGATAAAACTGGACTACAAGAGTGGTTATGCTGAGACTTACTTAAACGGGAACTATGTCGGAAAGTATGCGTTAAACAGCGAAAATAAAAATGTTGGTTATATTTATCTCGGTATCGAACGGAATGCGACGAATCCGGAAACCGGAGAAGTATTTAGTGCGGAAAAGCCCGGTTATGTGTATTTTGATAATCTCACGGTTCGCACTGCAGCCGGTGAGGAAAACGGCGCCTATGCAGTAATTTCCTATGAAGGCGGGACCCTAAAGCTTCGCAAAATCGTGAATACTGCGGAGGAGACCATGGTGGTTGCGGCGGCGTACAGCGGCCAGAACCTTGCCGATGTAAAAGTGAAATTGCTCGGCAGCGGTAAGACACAGCCGTCCATTATCACGATTGAGGATTTTGCAGTGACCGGCGACCTCGTTAAAATTTTCAACTGGGATGCAGAGACACTCACACCCATTGGAAACGGCGTTTTAAAACAGTAAGAATACCGCCGCGGTCTTGAAAGACCGGTAAGGTCATTCGGCAAAAAAGGCACCGATTAAAAACAGCCCGAAAATGACGTTTGTTCGTCATCTTCGGGCTGTTTTGTTTTTTTAAATATTACAACAGATATTACAATAGGGGTAAAAACAACTGAAAATAGGTAAAAAATGATGCAATAAATACCAGAAAATAGAAATCCAAAGCAATATTTTTTACAAAACAAAAAACCTGCAATCCAGCTTGTGTCAAGCGATTGCAGGTTTTTCATCTGGCAGGGGTAGAGAGACTCGAACTCCCGGCACGCGGTTTTGGAGACCGCTGCTCTACCAGCTGAGCTATACCCATGTATCACAGAGCTTAATTATAGCGCATCCGCGGCCGTTTGTCAAGATTTATTTATAAAAATTTGTTAAAGAACGGTAAATTTTACATAATAATGCCAAAACGGACAATCCGCACTGCGCGGATCAGCCCCAGCATCGCCCAGTACAGGAGCAGAACCCTTGGCTGAAACAGGGTGGATTCTAACATAGAGGAGACAGAAATCCCGATCAGCGTGGCGAATCCGGCGGCAAAATACAGCCGGTACTGCTTTTGTGCCGTGAAAATGGAGGTCAGCGTCGAATGTGCCAGGCGCAGCAGGTAGCTGAGAAAGCCGATCATCAAAATTGCGCCGGCGTCGATCAAAAAAGTGAAGTAGACCGGGCTGATTTTCAGATACGGAATCTGCACCATGGCGGCGGAATTTTCCGCATTGGAGGCGGTAGAGCGGTAGACATCCAAAAACGTGGTTTTGTTGATGCCAAACCCGTTGTTCCAAAAGTCCATAAAGCTTAAATACAGGTTTTTCATAAAATTGCTGTGCAGCGCCGTGCTTTGCAGTGCCAGGGCAGGCAGCCGCAGCGCGGAGGTCAGTGCAACCGGGCTGATCGCGAGCAGAAACAGGAGATAACGGCGGTCAGTAAACAGTGCAAACACAATAAATTCTACCCAGAACCCAATCAGCGCGGCACGGGAGCCGGCGGCACTGATTGCAAATATGCCGGGAATCATCAGCGCGGCAAAGTAGAGCGCGCGCCGCTTTCGGCTTTTCAGGGCAGAGGGGTACACCATTGAAAAGGGAAAAAGCAGCACCATGATTTCTCCAAACGCTGCGCTGTCCTGCATGGTTCCGGACGGAGATACCTTAAACACACAGCTTTGCACCATTGCAACGGCACAAAGTCCGCAAAAGAGAAAATAGAAAACCTGCAACAGTAAAAGCAGCTCCTGCTCGGTGCGGACAGAAAACGAAATCAGAAAAAAGAGGTCGATGCCAAGAAGCAGATAGGTTAATGTGCGGACGGCCTGCATCGGGACAGCAAAAGCGGCCAGAATCCAAAAGAAAATCAGAGTGACGTTGACAAAAGCAAATACAATGCCGGTACGATAGCGCGTGTGGTGAGAAAAATAGAAAATCGCCAGGGCAAAAAACAGCGGAATCAGGCAAAGATCGTTCCAAAGCCGCGCCGGGACAGCAAGCATAATGCAGAAAAACAGACCCGGATAAAGCGCACTCCACCGGGGCGTTGCAGCCGGTGTGATCAGTGAGAGATGCCGCAGCTGCCGTGTTCCGCGCCGATAAAAGGCGCTCTCGTACCAGGCGTTGGTGAGGTAGGCCGGATTGAGAAGATACTGCACCCAGCGGCTTTGCAGCACACGGCTGTCAAAAAAACAATACCCTTTCCATAAAAAGCTGGAGAAGAACAAAGATGCAAGATACGGCAAAAATGTATGCCTGAGCAGGAAAAACAGATGCCGAAGGCAGCTCTCTCTCCATTGCTGTGCCCAAAATTGCATCAGGACTCCCTCCTCTCGTGCGCCCAAAGACTTCCTTATTATATATTACTCCAAATCTGACAAAAAAGTCGCTCTTTTTTATAAAAAACGGGAACCTCGCGTGTGCCCTCGTCGTCTTAAGACTGTAAGGCATATGAGAAACCCCCAAAAGATTGTGCAGACTGCCGGATTCTAGCTGCATGATAGCACAAACTGTACAAAATTGCAATTATTTTTTGCAAAATACTTGACAGAAGTCGAATCCGGTATTAAAATGTATGGATGTTGAAGTATGCCCCACTCTCTCGGGTTGGCCGCATATGCACCGGACGGTTGCTTTTGATTACGGCCGCTTTTGTGCATAAATGCCGTTTTTTCCGGCAGGAGAAGCGAAAATCTGGGGGAATCGCTCAGCAGGCGGTTTTGCAGCAGGATTTTTTTGGTTACTTTGTTACAAAACTATTAAAAATCAAATTAAATATTGACATTTAGCCTGTTTTAGTGATATAATCTGTACTAAGTTAGTGAGAATATGCTGGAATCGGTATGGACCCACTGACGGTCACTGCGGAAACGGGGTGAAGCCGCAGTGCATGAAGGTGTAAAAAAATTAAAATTTATATTTTAAGGAGGATTTGAGAATGAGAAATCTCAAAAAGGTTATTGCTTTGGTAGCAGTATTCGCTATGCTGGTTAGTACCGTAGCTTTTGCTCAGGTATTCAGCGATGTAGCTTCTACTGACAATTATGCTGAAGCAATCGAAACGTTAAGCGCTCTCGGTATCATCACCGGTGATGACGAGAACAACGATGGCGTAATGGAATTCAGACCGAATGATACCATTACAAGAGCTGAGGTAACAGCAATTGTATCCAGAATTCAGGGTATGAACAACGCAGCACAGACGAACACTTCTTTTGCTGACGTTCCTTCTACTCACTGGGCATCCGGTTATGTAGCACAGGCTGCTAACCAGGGTATCGTAAACGGTTATGGCGATGGCAACTTTGGTCCTGAGGACAACGTTAAGTATCAGGAAATGATCAAGATGCTGATGGAGACCTTGGGTTACAGACCTTTCGCTGATGACCAGGGCGGTTACCCGACCGGTTACCTCACCGCTGCACAGAGATACGGCGTACTGGATGACGTTGTAGGCGGCGGTATTGGCGTAGAGGCTTCCAGAGGCATGGTTGCACAGATGGTTTACAATGCAATCGACACTCCTCTGATGGACATGGTTACCTACGGCAAGAACGGTGAGTACACCGTTTATGAAAACCGTGATAGCTATGGCTTCAAGACTCTGTTGACCCGTGACTTAAAGATGGTTAAGGTTTCCGGTAAGGTTGTTGCTAACAGCTACACCGATACTGACACCAACACCACGGACATCGACGCTAGCGCAAGCAAGACCATTAAGGTTAAGCTGGATAACAGCACCAACAACTACAACTACCTGGGCAGCTACCTTTATGTAAATAGCGGTAGCAGCAGCAGCACGGTAACTCGTGCAATGAAGTTCTACCAGGGCGAAGAAGATGTTGATTCCTTGATCGGTTATGCAGTTGATCTGTATGCAAAGCAGGACAGCAACAGAAACGATGACTACACGATCGTTGCTATCACCCCGAACGCATCCAAGAACAACAGCACCGAATTTACTTTGGATCAGTATGAAGGTTACACCGAGGACGCTAACGGCAAGGGCACTCTGTCTTATCTGAAGAATGAGACCGACAGAAACGAAACCAAGCTGACCGTTCAGGCTAACCCGACTGTAATCTACAACGGCGTTGCAGCAGTAGGCACCATGAGCCAGTACTTTGGTGACAGTGCTTCCAGCAGCATCATTAAGCCGGACACGAAGTACAGCGGTAAAGTAACCCTGCTCGACACTGACGATGCAAGCGGTTATGACGTAGTAGTAATCGAAGTTGGCGTAAGCGCAGTTGTTAAGGAAGTTACCAGCCGCGGCCAAGTGAAGTTTATGAAGAGAGTTACCGTTCCCGGTATTCTGAGCAATGCGCCGGATAAGGCAACTTTAGGATCTGTTGACTTTGATGAAGATGATACAAACCGCATCACCAACCTGACTAAGGGCGGCGCAGCTTATGATTACACCAAGCTGCAGAAGTGGGATGTAGTCACCATCGTTTGGAACGCATATGACGATGTATACAACATGAGAGTTCTCGGTGAGGACAACTTTGTTGACGGTACCATTACCTCTGTACCTGCAAGCTCCAACGGCACGCAGAAGTACACCCTGAGCGACGGCAACAAGTACGAACTGGCTGCTGATGCATACACCACCACCAATCTGGAAGCCGGCGTAAGCGGTAGATTCTATATTGATGAGTATGGTAAGCTGGTTGCTCACGATAAGGACGTTGAGGTTGAAGGTGCAGGCGAGCCGGTATCCGGTAACTACGCTTATGTCCTGAACACTTCTGTAAAAGAAGGTACTTGGGGCAATACCAACGACATCACTGTACAGATTCTTGACAAGAGCGGCGAGATCTACGAAGCAAACCTGGCTAGCACCGTGAAGTTTGTAAACCTGAGCGATACTCTGTATTTTGCTCTGGGCGGTTCTAAGGATAAGGATGGCAAGAGAAACAGTGATTCCGTAACGGTTAAACTGGAGAGCTACGTAGCTCAGGCAGACGCTATCGCAGCTGCTCTGAAGAATCAGATTATCACCTATGCTGGTAACAGCTCCGGTGAGGTTAAGACGGTTGTTCTGCCGGGCACGAAGGGCGATGACAATGCTGATCTGGCATATATCGCAACTGCTACTGACGGTAAGAATGCAAGCTATGATGAAGATACCATGATTTTCAAGGGCGCAGGCGTTACCATCAATGCAGACACCTATGTATTCTATATTACCAATGCAGATCAGAACGTTGCATACGGCGGTACGGTTGCTGCTGATAAGGATCGTTCTTCCGTTGTAAACGGTGCAGCTCTGGTAGAAGACACTTATGATATCATTGCAGTTGACCCGGATAGCAATGACGAAGCCGGTGCTGTCGTTATTCTGAACAGAGACGGCGCTATCTCCGCATCTTCCAGCGTTGCTGTTATCGACAGTGTTGGTAAGGCTATGGCTAACGGTGTAGACGAAGTTTACGTAGTAGATTACTACATGAACGGTGAGATGAAGACTGCAACCACCAAGGTTGACATGACCGGTGAGGAGGATATCGCACTTGCTAAGCGCGGTGATATCTTCAAGCTGAACGTTTCCGGCGATACCGTAACCTACGCTAAGAAGGTTCTGGTATTTAACCGCGGTACTTCTGAGAAGGCATATGAAAAGAATGCGACTGCTATCCTGAACCCGACGATTGCTGGTGCAGGCAATGACGAAGATTACTACTTTGGTGCAATCACCAAGATTGGTAACAACGGCAATGCTACCTTAGCACTTGTTGGTGCAGCCGGAACAATCAGCGGCAGCACGGAGACCGTCAAGGAAGGTTCTGCAAACGTATACGTTTACGATCCGGAATTGAGAGATGCTAAAGCTCTGAGCGTTGGCGGTCTGGGCGATGCAGAGGTTGACGAGGATCTGAACAAGAATGGTACTGTAACCGGCGGTGGTCTGGGCAGCGCTGTTGTAGATACTCCGGCATACGGCATGATGGATTATGCATTTGCTAGATACTACAACAACAAGCCGGCTGACATCGTAGTTTACAAGAACTATGACTTCGGCAGATACAACTTTACTGCAAAGTAAGGATATCACAGTTATTTCAGAGAGACCCTTCGGGGTCTCTCTTTTTTGTATTTTACGATAATTAATGCATTAAGTGCAATTACAAAATCCGGCTTATAAGCCGAAATGTGCCGGAAATCAATGCACCGCTGCATAAATCAATTCCATCAAGAACGCAAAAAAAAAGCCTATCATGAAGATAGGCTCCTTTATTCTATAATGCTTCATTCAATACGTGTTCTATTTGATTTGCCATTTGATAAAACCCTAAATCGTTGGGGTGACACCCGTCTACCATGCATAAATCACGCAGCTCGCCGGGGAAAAATGTCTCGCCGTCAATCATATACACATGGCGGTCACCGCGATCTACGGCATTTTGATAGGTCGTTTGAATGATACTTCGCCGTATTTCGTCTTTCCGACCCGGCCAAAAATCCGGTTTTGATATCATAATAACCGGCGTATCCGGCTGTTTTTTCCGAAACCGCAGAAAAAATGCCTCATGTGTTTGTCTTAGATGGCTTTCATCCGGCGCGTTGTGGTCGTAATCATAGACCAGTGCCGGCATAGAAAGCGCGGCAATGTAATCGGCCATTGCGATTTCCCCTTTGGCACTGCCGGAAAAGCCCAGATTGATGTAGTCAACGTGATTTCTTCGCAAAATCATACTTTGATAGGCGTTTCCCGGCCGGGAGGCGCAACCGCCCTGGGTAATCGAAGACCCATAATAGACAATGGGCGCTATCGGTGCGTAGCTGCGGATAGGTTTCTTTAACATAGCATCGGATTCCAGCCCAATCAAAAGCTGCTGCACCCCGTTGTATAACGGAAAGTAAAGGGTGATATCGCGCATACGCCGTGTACCAAGGTCACAGATTGCGTCATAGCCGTCCGTCATGGTTACCGGGGGAATCAGCGAACCCAAGTAGCGGCTTTGTTGATCGGTTTCCTCATAAAGATCAAAGCCGCTGCTGCCAAGCAGCGGCATGTGCGCCATGTGACCGGAGCCGGGCTCTTTGACATAGACGGCGATGCAGCCGGAATCGGTCGAAAACCGCAGCCGGCCGCCGGCCGTAAAAGTGCTGAGCTCTTTGACGCCGGGATTGACAGCGGCCGCCGCGTCCTCCGGCATACGGCGGTAGCCGACCTCCTTAGCGCTGCCATATAGTCCGTAAATTTGAAACGGCGCATCGGCCGCGTCATAAAACGCCAGATCTTTTCGATCCCGGCAGTTTTTTAACTGAAAATTTGTATCAATCTTTGCAATCTCCATAATAACCTCCGTTTCGGCCAAAACGGCCGCGTATTTTAACGCTTTTCTGCATCGCAAGCCGCGTACATGGCCTGTTGTGCCAATCTCCGTTACAATCCAATCCGATGCACCAAAACCTATTATAATGCGCCGCTGCCCGGTTGTCAAGTGAAAGAATCCGTACCGGCGCAGGAATCCACCTGAGGGTATACTTTTTGTACGGTTGTGAATAATTTATAAATAATTGCAAAGAAGAATTGACAAACAATCATTCTATGTTTATAATTGTTATATTATGTAGTATTATGCGATGCGTGCAGAAAGGCGGAACGTTATGACCAGGTTTGCAAAGGGAATGACATTGGTACTGATCGGCATTTTTGTGATTGGGTTTACCATGCTGGGCGTTTTGGCGGCTAGGGCGGTCTCTACCCTGCCGCTGGGTGAGCAGGTTACGATCGGCGCGCTGGATAAAGAAGAACAGGTCGGCTTGATGAATGTTCTGCTGATTGGTATTGATGAGGATCGGACGCGCAGCGATACGATTATGCTGCTGTCTTATGACGGTTATTCCAACCGGCTTAATGTTTTATCGTTTCCCCGTGATACCCAGGTGGTGATGAATGGCTACCGTCAAAAGTTAAATGCCGCGGTCGGCGTTGGTTTGCAAAACGTAAAGAATAATAAGGACACCGAGCCGGAGGAAGAGCTGATTCGCCGTGTGAAGGAGCTTTCCGGGCTGCCGGTTCATTATTTTGTGACGATTGACTTTGACGGGTTTAAACAGATTATTGACGCGCTGGACGGCGTGGAGTTTAACGTTCCCTATGATATGGATTATGATGATCCGGCGCAGAATCTGCACATTCATTTAAAGAAGGGGCAGCAGCATCTGGACGGTCAGGCTGCACACGATTTTGTTCGATTTCGGCATAACAACGACGATTCGGCGCCCGGTGAATATATCATGGGCGATGAGGGGCGTATCTATTGGCAGCAGCGGTTTTTAAAGGCGTTGTTTGCGCAAAAGGCAAAGCCGCAGTATTTCAGCAAAATTACAACGCTTTTTGACGTACTGACCCAGAATGTGCGTACCAATTACAGTCTTGAGGATTTGCTGGCGCATATTGATGCGCTGCAGAATATCGATATCAGCCAGATGGAGGCTTACCGGCTCCCCGGTGAGGCGAAGTATGTGGAATCCGATCAGCTGTGGTGGTACCTCTATGACCCCAAGGGAACGGAAGAACTGGTAAACACGGTCTTTATGCCAAAGAGCATGGAACAGTGGGAGAAGGAGCAGGCAGAAGCCGCAGCTGCCGCTGAGGCCGAAAATACAACCGCAGAGAACGCGAAAAAAACAGAAGAATAAAAAGACCCGCGCTGCGGCTCTTTTGAGCGTGTCGATAAACGCTATTTTGCGAAAAATTTCATTTTGATTTGATCGCCGTCCCCTGCTTAGCCATGCCTACCAGGGCGGCGCGGCAATGAAATTTTTCGCCGATTTTACACCGTTTTCGGCAAGATATTGCGACATTGCCGTACGGGCGCGGTGGAAAACATAGGGTCTCCCAAAAATCTTACTTGATTTTTGGGAAAAAGGAGCAGCGCCGAAGCCTAGGCGATGGTTTGACGTTTTTTGTCAAATCGAGCCACTGCGCAGGCAGATGTGACGCGGGCGTTGGGCTATCAATTCAAGGCAATATCTTGCTGAAAACTGACTTTTTCGACAGTCTGAAAGAGCCGTGCGGCGGCTCTTTTTTAATATGGCCGCCAGGACGAAAAGGACGGCAGGTTTCGCAAAATGCCAAAGAGGAAGAGAATGGCGATCGAGACGAGGAAAAGACAGAAAAGCACATTTCGTCCATGGCGGCGGCACGGCCGGCACAAAAGCAGAACCAAAAAGGCTGTCAGCCAGACGGGCAGCAGCAAAAAAAGCGCACGGTTTTGCGTGTATGCACCGGCGATATCGCCGCGGATCAGAGAAAGCAGCATTCTGGTTGCGCCGCAGCCGCCGCAGTAAAAACCGCTCAGCCGATAAATGATACATGGCATCGCCCTTCACCTCGTTTCTTAGTCTCTTATGCCAAATCTGATGTTAGCAATCTAAGCCCGCCTAAATCGGCGTTATTTCGGAATATTTCGGCTGGGCACACGGCAGCCGAACCCGATATGCCCCGTCATTGAAAAACGTCATCTTTTTGTATGTTGGCCTTTCGGTCACCCCAATATCAGCGATTAAATGCCCCATTCGTTTTTTCGGCGGATTTGGGCATTTTCTTTTGCTATTCTACCCTTTTTTTGAAAAAAAGTCAAATTACAACCGCGCCGGCAGTCATCTGACAAATTTCTTTAAGAGTGTAAATATTTTATTAAATTTACAAAAAGTTTCTTGTTTTTATTTCTAATATATGGTAGAATAGAGTTAGAAGGATAATACCATGCAACAGAAAAGAGTCAGGAGGCGAAGCGATGAAAAACAGTAAGATGGCAGTTTTGCCGGAAGAGGTGCGCGCACTGGCGGCGCTCTGTATGAGAAACGATAAGATTGATCCGGCGCTTTATACAAAGTATGACGTAAAACGAGGGCTTCGGGACTTGCAGGGAAAGGGCGTGCTGACCGGTCTGACCGAGATATCGGAGATTTGTGCCACCAAGATGGTGGACGGCAAGGAGGTTCCCTGTGAGGGCAGGCTTTATTACCGCGGCTATGATGTCAGGCAGTTGGTGCGCGGCTTTTTAGAGGATGACCGCTACGGATTTGAGGAGACGGTTTATCTGCTTCTGTTCGGCGAACTGCCGGAGCAAAAGCAGCTGGCCGATTTCACCCGGATTTTGGGTCAATATCGGACGCTGCCGGTTAATTTTGTGACCGACATTATTTTAAAGGCGCCGAGCCCGGATATGATGAATACCCTGTCAAGATCGGTGCTGACGCTGTATTCGTATGACGAGCGTGCCAACGATATTTCGATTCCCAACGTGCTGCGGCAGTGTCTGGAGCTGATCGCACTGTTCCCGGTGCTATCGGTTTACGGCTACCAGGCGTATTCGCACTATCATCGGGGCAAGAGCCTGTTTATTCACAAACCCAATCCGGAACTTTCAACCGCGGAGAATATTTTGCATTTGCTCCGCCCGGACGGAGAATATACGCAGCTGGAGGCCAGAATATTGGACTTGGCGCTGGTATTGCAGGCGGAACACGGCGGCGGCAATAACTCGACCTTTACCACGCACGTGGTGACCTCCTCCGGGACGGACACCTATTCGGTGGTTGCGTCCTCGCTGGGGTCGCTCAAGGGGCCGCGGCACGGCGGCGCCAATATCAAGGTGGTTGAGATGTTTGACCATTTAAAAGAAAATATCAGTGACTGGACGGACGAGGATGAAATCCGCGGCTACCTAAAGCGGATGCTGGAGGGCGAGGTCTTTGACCATACAGGATTGATTTACGGAATGGGACACGCCGTATATTCGCTGTCCGATCCGCGCGCCGACATTTTTAAGCGGTTTGTCAAGGAATTATCGGAGGCCAAAGGATATAGCAAGGAATACGCCCTGTACGAAAAGATTGAAAAAATCGGGCCGGAAGTGATTTGCGAAAAACGGAAGATATATAAGGGCGTCAGTGCCAATGTGGACTTTTACAGCGGCTTTGTCTATCGGATGCTGGGTCTGCCGGAGGAATTGTTTACCCCTATTTTTGCGATTGCAAGAATTGCCGGATGGAGTGCGCATCGGATTGAGGAGCTGGCCAATGCCGGAAAGATTATCCGGCCTGCCTATAAGGCGATTGCGGAGCATCGGGATTATACGCCGATGCGGTCGCGCTGAAAAATCAAATAAAAAGTGCGGTGTACAGAAGTACACTGCATTTTTTAGGGAAAGGACACTGTATGAACCGTGTGACAGCTTTGCTTAATCAGCGCAATCAGATCGTGCGCGTTTAGCCAGACTGTGGCGGTATTGTCGTTGGGATGAATCCCGATCCGAAACGGCGGCTGCAAAAAAGCATCGTCCAGGTAAAATTCCACCCGGCCATCGGTATCATGGAGCAGCCCAAACGGTGTGACCGAACCGGGCGTTAAATCCAAAATCGCAAGCAAATCCTCGGCGGAGGCAAAGCTGAGCCGCCGCGTCTCTTGCGCTTTGGCAAATTCCTTTAGATTTACACGCCGCTCTCCGTGCACGGTAATCAGATAATAATGCTGCTTTTTGTCGTCCCGCACAAACAAATTTTTCGCCTCGGCCTCCGGGTAGGGGAGATCGGCGGCCGCCAGGTCATCCATGTTGTAGACGGCGCCGTGTTCGGTGATTTCATGCGGAATATTTTTCTCTGTCAGATAGGCGCATAAGTCTTGTTTGTTCATAAAAATCTCTCTCTTCGTTATTTTTCCGATTTGTCGCGGATGTCCTTAATCTGCTGCCAATAATTCCATGCGGCCTGTTCAAGCTTATTTTCGCCCGGCCGGTAGTAGACCTTATCCTTGATGCGCTCGGGCAGGTACTGCTGCGCCACATAGTGATCGGGATAGTCGTGTGGATAGAGGTAGTTCTGCCCGCGCTGCACGGCGCCCTCGCCATCATAGTGCTTATTTTGCAGCTGCCGCGGGATTGAGCCGGTATCCATATGTTCGATATCATAAAGCGCCGCATTGACCGCCATATACGCAGAATTTGACTTTGGCGCGGTCGCAAGCAGCAGCGTTGCCTCCGCCAGCGGAATCCGTGCCTCCGGAAACCCCAGCATCAGCGCACTGTCCACACAGGCTTTCACTACCGTGATGGCGGTCGGATGCGCCAGACCGACATCCTCACAGGCGATCACCATCAGCCGCCGGCAAATGGACTGAATATCATCGGCGGCAATCAGCCGCGCCAGATAATGCACGGCGGCGTTCGGGTCGCTGCCGCGGATCGACTTTTGAAACGCACTGAGGATATCATAATGACTGTCGCCCTTTTGGTCGTAGCAAAACGCCTTTTTTTGGGAGCATTGCTCGGCGATGTCGCGGGTCAGAACAATCGCGCCGCTCTCGTCCGGCGGCGTGTAGTTGACGGCAAGCTCCAGGGCGTTGAGCGCTTTTCGCACATCGCCGCCTGATTTTTCCGAAAGATGGAACAGCGCATCTTCATCGGCACGGAGGGTGTGATGCGGAAAATCCTCCGCCTGCAAAATGGTTAGGGCGCGGCGAAGCGCCATAACAATATCCTCTGCCGTGAGCGGCTTAAATTCAAAGACGGTGCTGCGGCTCAAGATCGCGTTGTAAACGTAAAAATAGGGATTTTCCGTCGTGCTGGCGATCAGGGTGATTTTCCCGTTTTCGGTATATTCCAGCAGCGACTGCTGCTGTTTTTTATTAAAGTTCTGAATCTCGTCCAAATAGAGCAAAACGCCGTTCTGTCCCAAAAGACCTTCGCTTTCCTTGACAATCGCCTTGACGTCGGCAACCGACGCGTTGGTGGCATTTAGGCGGTAGAGCGCTTTGCGGCTGGTCTTGGCGGCAATATTTGCGACGGTGGTCTTCCCGGTGCCGGAGAGACCATAAAAAATCATATTCGGAATGTTTCCGCTTTCGATAATATTACGCAGAATCCGGCCTTTGCCCAATATATGCTGCTGACCCACAACCTCATCTAAGGTTGTGGGTCTGATTCTGTCCGCAAGCGGTTTATTCATATAACGGATGCTTTTTGCAAAGCGCCTGCACCCGTGCGGCAACCTCTGCGCGGTTGCCCTCAAAGTCATTTACGATCATCGAGATCAGCTCTGCAACCTCAACCATATCGTCCTCCATAAAGCCGCGCGTCGTTACGGCCGGGGTACCCAAACGGATACCGCTGGTGACAAACGGGCTCTTGGGGTCGTTGGGAATGGTGTTCTTGTTACAGGTGATGCCGACCTCATCGAGATTATGCTCCACTTCTTTCCCGGTTTTGTCCTGCTTGAGCAGGCTAACCAGCATCAGGTGGTTGTCGGTGCCGCCGGACACAATGTCCAGGCCGCGCTGCATCAGCGCGTCTGCCAGTGCGGCTGCGTTCTTCTTGACCTGCGTCTGATAGACTTTAAATTCCGGCGAAAGCGCCTCTTTTAAGCAGACAGCCTTTGCGGCGATGACATGCATCAACGGGCCGCCCTGGTTGCCGGGGAATACTGCCTTGTTGATGGCCGCGCCGTATTTTTCCTTACATAAGATCATGCCGCCGCGGGGTCCGCGCAGCGTCTTATGCGTGGTGGTCGTTACAAAATCCGCATAGGGAACGGGGCTTTGATGCAGACCGGCCGCAACAAGTCCGGCAATGTGCGCCATGTCCACCATCAGGTAGGCGCCAACCTCGTCCGCGATCTCGCGGAATTTGGCAAAGTCAATCTCACGTGCGTATGCGCTTGCGCCGGCCAGAATCAGCTTTGGCTTGTGGGTGAGCGCCAGGGTGCGCAGTGCGTCATAGTCGATGCGGTGGGTGACGTCATCAACCCCATAGGGGACAACGTTAAAATATTTACCGGAGATATTGACCGGCGAACCGTGGCTTAAGTGGCCGCCGTGCGCCAGGTTCATGCCCAAAAAGGTGTCGCCCGGTTCCATGGTGGCAAAAAAGACCGCCAGGTTTGCCGATGCGCCGGAGTGCGGCTGCACGTTGGCAAATTCTGCGCCGAAGAGCTCCTTGGCACGCTCCCGTGCGAGATCCTCGACGATATCGACATATTCACAGCCGCCGTAGTAACGCTTGCCGGGATAGCCCTCTGCATATTTGTTGGTCAGCGGCGTGCCCATCGCCTCCATGACGGCCGGGCTGACAAAGTTTTCTGATGCAATCAGCTCAATCTTATTGCGCTGACGGTTGATTTCCTGTGTGATGGCAGCTGCCAGCTCAGGGTCTGTTTTTCTCACTTGCTCCAATTCAAACATACAATACCTCCAAGTTTTTTGCGGCCGAACCGGTAAAAATCCGATCCTGCACTTGCATCTTTTGATATTCTATATTATAATCGTTTTATCGACAATTTGCAAGGGGGAATTTCAATGCGCGAGACGCTTTCGGCAAAACGGGAACGGGTACTTCATATGATGGATATTTTTGACCGGGTGTATGACGACGCGGCCTGTACGCTGGACTACAAAAACGCGCTGCAGCTTTTGATTGCGACTCAGCTTGCTGCACAATGCACCGACGCCAGGGTCAATATCGTCACCAAGGATCTGTTCGTCAAATATCCCGATGTATACGCTTTCGCCAATGCGGACGAGCTGACCTTGCAGGAGGATATCCGATCGACCGGATTCTTCCGCAATAAGGCGAAAAACATCATTGGCTGCTGCAAAATGCTGATCGAAAAATATGACGGTTCGGTTCCGGCAAGCATGGACGCGCTTTTGTCGCTGCCGGGCGTGGGCCGCAAAACGGCAAACCTGGTGCTGGGCGACTTTTTCGGGATTCCCGGCGTGGTGGTCGATACGCACGCGACCCGTCTGTCAAATCGGATGGGACTTACCAAACAGAAGGAGCCTTATAAAATCGAACTTGACCTGCAAAAGGTTGTTCCACAAAAAAACTGGGGCAGTTTCTGCCACCAGTTAGTTTATCACGGCCGCGCCTATTGCAGCGCCCGCGCGCCGAAGTGCGATACCTGTCCGGTTACGCAGCTTTGCCCCAAAATCGGAGTCTAAGCACACGGGAGACGAACACAATATGGTTTAAACAGGCAAATTTTGTGAAAATACTGCTTTTGGGAGACGGATTTCCGCTTTCGCTGCGCCCAATACTCAGCAATCCGCTAAGATTTCTTTTTCGGCGTCAGCGTCTGCCGGCTGCCATCGGGACGGATGATCTCGATGTTGTCCAGCTGACGTTTTAAATTTCCGCGAAACGCTGCGATATATTCCTCGCGCAGTTGTTTTTGTTCTGCCTTTTCTTCCTCGGTCAGCGGTTCTCTGCGCGATTTCTGCGAGAGAAAGCTGATCCGTTTTATTTTTTCGGGATCCATGCCGTCCTCCTTAATTTCCGCACTCAATGCTGATTTCGTTAAAAATCTTCAGATAGTCGTCAATCCCGGTCTGCGCCCGTTCTTCGCCGCTGCGGTCTAAAACGATATTTCCCTCGTGCATCATGATGGTACGGGTGCCGTAGGACACTGCGTAGCGGAGGTTGTGGGTAATCATCATGGTGGTGATCTTTTTTTCTTCGACAATTTTTTGGGTCAGTTCCATGACGATGTCGCCGGATTTGGGGTCGAGCGCGGCAGTATGTTCGTCCAAAAGCAGCAGCTTTGGGCGTACCAGGGTTGCCATAATCAGTGCCAGCGCCTGCCGCTGACCGCCGGAGAGCGTACCGGCCTTGGTGTTCATGCGATTTTCCAGTCCCATGCCCAAAAGCTCTAACTGCGACTGATAAAATTCCTTTCGTTTTCGGTTCAGACCAAAGGAGAGGCCAAAGGTCTTGGCCTTATTATCGGCAATGGAAAGGTTTTCCCAGATGGTCATGCCGGGGCAGGTGCCGACTGCCGGGTTCTGAAAAACCCGGCCGATGTCGCGCGCACGGCGAAAGTTGGGAACCGGGCTTAAATCCTTGCCATCCAGCAGAATTTTGCCGCCGTCCGGCCTGATATCCCCGGCAATCAGATTCAAAAGCGTGGTCTTGCCGGAGCCGTTGGAGCCGATCACGGTGACAAACTCACGGTCGCGGATGGTGAGATTAAAATCCGTGAACAACACTTTTTCATCGATGGTTCCCGGATAAAAGGTTTTGTGGATCGATTCAATCTGCAGCACGGCCGCTCACCTTGCCTTTCTTCTCTTTTTCTAACAAAAACTGGTTGATGCAAAGCGCAATGACAAACAGCACTGTGATCACCAGATTGGTGTCCATAGCCTGAAGTCCGGATGCCAGCGCGGCGTAGGTGCATGCCTTATAAATCATCATACCGAAGATAACGCCGGTGGTAACGCGGACGAACCGCACCTTACGAAAGACAGCCGCGCCGATGATGACGGCGGCCAAGCCCATGACAACCGTTCCGGTGCCGCCGGCAACCGAAAACTGGCGGGTGTACTGCGCATTCACCGCGCCGGAGAGCGCCACCAGACCGTTGGAAAGCGCCAGACCTAAGATTTTAACATAACCGGCGTTTTTGGCAAGCGTGGTGACCAGCTGCTCGTTATCGCCGACGCTGCGCAGCAAAAACCCGGATTTGGTACGCAGGTACCAGTCCATCAGCAGCTTGACAATCAGGGCGATGACGGCAACAACCGCCAATTTGGAAATAGAAACCGGAAGCCATGCGGCCGCGCCGGTAAAGATGGTCGGCTGACTCATATCCATAAACAAATTGGAGGCGCCAGCAATGCGGTAGTTGATGGAATACAGCGCTGTCATGGTTAAAATACCGCAGAGCAGATTTTTGATCTTAAGATGTACGTTAAAGATGCCGGTGACCGTTCCGGCAAGGCAGCCGGCCAGAAAGGCAATTAAAAGACAAAGCCAGGGGTTTATGCCGATTGAAATCAGACTGACACAGACCGCCGTACCCAGCGGAAAGGTGCCGTCTACCGACAGATCGGGAAAATCCAGAATCGTGTAACTGATATAGACGCCAAGCGCCATGATTCCGTAAATCAGGCCTTGCTCCAAAATGCTGATGATTGCGTCGCTCATAACCATGCCTCCCGGTAAAAATGAGGGGTGCAGTGCGCACCCCTTTTAAAATTCAATTTTTATTTGCCCTCTCTGATCTCGGCGCCGGACTGTACGGATTCCGGAATGGAAATGCCGAGTGCTTCGGCAGCCGACGGGTTTATCGTGATCTTGCTTTCGGTGATTGTCTCATAGGGCATAGCCGCGATGTCCTCGCCCTTTAACACCTTGGCAGCCATAGCGCCGGCCTGTTTGCCGAGTGCGATATAGTCAATCCCGGCAGAGGCGATACAGCCGTTTGCAACCTGTTCTTCTTCCGAGCCAAAGACGGGAATCTTTTTGGCGTTGGCCTTTTCCAGTTCTACCGGCAGGTTGTTAACCACCGTGTTATCGGTCATATTGGAGATACAGTCAACCTGACCGACCAAAATATCCATTGCCTGCGGCAGTTCTGCGGCGTTGGAAATTCCCTTTTCGACAATTTCAAATCCGTATTCACCGGCAAGCTCTTTATACTCGGCGATGGTGCTGACCGAGTTTGCCTCACTGGTGGTGTAGACGATGCCGACCTTTTTCGCATCCGGCAGAATGTCGCGGATCAGCTTCAGCTGCTGTGCAACCGGCAGCGCGTCCGAAATACCGGAGATGCCGGGCATTGCCTCTGTGGCGCTCTTTGCCAGCTTTGCCTGTACCGGGTCGGAGACCGCATTAAAGATGACCGGAATTTTGCGCTCATAGCAAGCGTTATACAGCGCCATGGCGGAGGGAGTCGCGATGCCGCAGACCAGATCCATCTTGTCGCTGACAAAGCTCTGCGCAATCTGAACGTTAGTGGCGTCATTGCCCTGGGCAGACTTTGCGCTGACCTCCAGGTTCTTGCCCTCTTCAAAGCCGGCTTCCTTTAATCCTTCCAAAAAGCCCTCGCGGCAGTTGTCCAAAGACGGGTGATCGGCGTACTGTACCACGCCGACTTTATAAACCTTGGTGTCTGCACCGCTTTCCGTCCCGGTCTGGGTCTTTGCGCCGCCGCAGCCGGTCAGTGCCGACATGCCGAGGAGCGCTGCCATGGTGATTGCCGCCAGTTTTTTTGATGTTTTCATTGTTTTGTTCATGATGATCTCTCCTTTTCTTTTTGAGAGACTGTATTTGCCCTCTGCCTGCAATCGGCAATAAAAAAAGCCCCGACATACGTCTTGGAGGCAGAAAAGTCTAATGCATATTCATATACACTCGTCTCATCTTTGCTCTAAACTTTGCTCATCTCGTCTCTCTTTCCGTCATTGTAGCACGGTTTTTTTGATTTGTCAAGAGAAAATTTTTAATTTTTTGAAAAATACGGCGCAGGTTTTGTCTATCATTGCCGTTTACAACCGATCGAATCTGTGGTATACTAGAAGCTGTGTATAGAAGGAGAGGATCGGATGAAGAGAGAAGATTTAAGAAACATTGCGATTATTGCCCACGTCGACCACGGAAAAACCACCCTGGTGGACGAGATGCTCAAGCAGGGCGGTATTTATAGAGAGAACCAGGTGGTTGAGGAGCGGGTCATGGATAATAATGACTTAGAGCGGGAGCGCGGTATCACGATTCTTGCCAAAAACACCTCGGTTTACTACCAGGATATTAAGATGAACATTATCGATACGCCGGGACACGCCGACTTCAGCGGTGAGGTAGAGCGTATCTTAAAGATGGTGAACGGCGTTATCTTGCTGATTGACGCAGCGGAGGGGCCAATGCCGCAGACGCGGTTTGTGCTGCAAAAGGCGCTGGAGATGAAGCACCGCGTCATTATCGTCGTCAACAAGATCGATCGGCCGGACGCGCGGCTGGACGAGATTCCGGATGAGATTTTAGACCTTTTGATCGACCTGGACGCGGACGAGGATCAGTTGGAGAGCCCGATTATTTTCTGTTCCGGCAGAGCCGGTACGGCGTCGCTGTCACAATATGAGCCGGGCAAGGATTTGACCGTCTTATTTGAGACGATCAAGAACTACATCCCGGCGCCGGAGGGCGATGAGACCGCACCGCTGCAGATGCTGGTTTCTTCGATTGACTATAACGAGTACGTCGGCAGAATCGCCATCGGCCGGATTGAACAGGGTGAAATTCATCAGAACCAGGAGGTCATGATCTGCGACTACCATAAAAAGCATGACCCGTATAAATCCAAGATTGTGAACATGTACCAGATTGACGGACTGGGAAGAACCCCGGTCACCGAGGCCAAGGTCGGCGATATCATCTGTATTTCCGGGGTGACCGACATCACGATCGGCGATACGGTGACGGCGGTGGACTACCCGGAGCCGCTGCCCTTTGTCAAAATCAGCGAACCGACCATCGAGATGACGTTTTCGGTCAACGACAGTCCGTTTGCCGGCCGGGAGGGAAAGTTTGTGACCTCGCGGCAGCTGCGTGACCGTCTGCACCGGGAATTATTAAAAGACGTGTCGCTGCGGGTTGCAGACGGCGAAACGACGGACAGCTTTAAGGTGGCCGGCCGCGGTGAGATGCATATATCCATTTTGATTGAGACGATGCGCCGCGAGGGCTATGAATTTTCGGTCAGCACGCCGAAGGTGCTGATGAAGGAGATTGACGGCACGCTTTGCGAGCCGGTGGAGCGGCTGCTCATTGACGTCCCGGAGGAGAGCATGGGCGCCGTGATGGAGAAGATGGGAACCAGAAAGGCAGAAATGGTACAGATGGCGCCGCAGGGAAGCCGGATGCGGCTGGAATATCTGATTCCGGCGCGCGGTCTTTTGGGCTATCGGAGCGAGTTTTTGACCGATACCCGCGGCGAGGGAATCATGAACGCGACCTTTGACAGCTATCAGCCGTTTAAGGGCGAGATTCACCGCCGTCATACCGGGTCGCTGGTCTCCTTTGAAACCGGCGAGGCGGTCGGCTACGGCATCTTTAAGGTGCAGGATCGCGGTACCATGTTTATTACGCCGGGTACGGCAGTTTATGAGGGAATGGTTGTCGGCTATTCGCCAAAGAGTGAGGATATCAACGTCAACGTATGCAAAAAGAAGCAGCTGACCAATACGCGTGCTTCCGGCAGCGATGAGGCGCTGCGCCTGACGCCGCCGCAGCAAATGAGCCTGGAGGCCTGCCTGGAATTTTTAGCAGATGACGAGCTGTTAGAGGTGACGCCGGAGAGTCTGCGGCTGAGAAAGCGGATTTTGAACAACCAGCTGCGTGCCAAAGCAAACGCGCGGAACAAGGCGTAGCCCAAGAACAAAAGAGGGACGAACGGCGGAAAAGACGCCGCGTCCCTCTTATCTTTGATAAAAAGCACTAAAAACGGCATGTACCGTTATAATGGGTGGGAAGCCCCTCGCGGTACAGGTGGGCGTCCCCGGAGAGCTCCAGCATGCGCGGTATTACCACGCCGTCCTCTGCGGCGGTAAAGTCCAGCACCGTCATTCCGGTGTGGCACATGTCAAAGTGGCTGCAAAACTGCGGATATGGAATGCCGAGAACGCAGCTTAAAAAAGCAAGGCCAAAGCCCTGGTGGGCAAAGAGCGCAATTCGCCTCGTGTCATTTTGCATATCGCAACGGTAGCAGTTTTCTGCCGCATCGTAGGTGTAGCCAAGGGTTTTGAAAAAGAGTGCCATCTCCCTTTGAATCCGCGCAATACCGCTTCCTAAGGAGGTATTTTGCAGTGCAGGGTGCTGCGCCCAGTTTTGGCCGAGTGCCATGATTTCCGGCGTATTGAACAGGCGGCGAAACCGTTCCTGCTGAAAGGCCCAGCGGTAATTTCCGGATTCGTCCGGCAGTGCCAGGTCGGCCCAGGCCAGTTGTTCCACACACCACGGCTGGGGAATGATTTCTTTATTCAAAAGCGCTGCCGTTGGTGCGGCGGTCTGCTGTGCCCTTGTTGAGGAGGATGCGTAGATTTCGTCCAGACCGTAGAGTGCAAGGCGCTTTGCCAATGCCTCCGCCTGGCGCTGTCCCAGCGGCGTTAAACTATCCGGATCATAGATGGGGTCTCCGTGCCGTAAATAAAAAAATAGCATGCTTTTAGCCTCCCTGTTGAATCTGCTTTTATGATACCACATTGTGCCTTTGGTTGCAAGATCAAATCGGATCATCGGGAGAGAGGCAGTAAGCCCGGTACGGTGCAGCGAATCTTTGCTTTGGTGATGTGAAACGGGCGCGGCAATGGCGAAAATGGAAGAAGGAAGGGTTGATTTTTGAAACAATACAATATAAAAAACAGGCAAAAGCAGAAGGGGATTCTTGCCATTTTGTGCGCGGCGTTCTGTTTTGCGCTGATGACTGCCTTTGTGCGGCTGGCCGGTGATTTGCCGTCTGTACAAAAGAGCTTTTTCAGAAACCTGGTTGCACTGCTGTTTGCGGCGGCGGTACTGCTCCGCACCGAAGAGAAGTTTCGGTTTCGTAAAGAAAACTTTGTGCCGCTGCTGCTGCGTGCAGCCTTTGGAACTGTCGGTATATTGGGCAATTTTTACGCAGTGGATCATTTGCTGCTCTCGGATGCGTCAATGCTGAATAAGCTTTCGCCGTTTTTTGCCATTTTGTTCTCCTATCTCTTGCTGAAAGAGAAAATGCGGCCGTTTCAGATTATGGCGGTGATCGGCGCGTTTATCGGGAGCCTGTTTATCGTAAAACCCAGTGGACAGGGGCTGTTTTCGCTCGGTGCGGCTGCCGGATTGCTCGGCGGTCTCGGCGCCGGAGCGGCCTATACCTTTGTCCGTGTTTTGGGACAGCGCGGCGAGAGAAAGCCGTTTATTGTGTTTTTTTTCTCGGCCTTTTCCTGTCTGGTAACGCTGCCGTTTTTGCTTATCGATTTTCATCCGATGCAGCCGGTGCAGCTGATTTATCTGCTTTTGGCCGGACTGGCGGCGGCCGGAGGGCAGTTTTCGATTACGACGGCGTATTCCATGGCGCCGGCAAAGGAGATTTCGGTTTATGACTATACACAGGTAATTTTTGCGGCAATCTTAGGGTTTTTGCTCTTTGGCCAGGTGCCGGATATTTATAGTTTGATCGGCTATGGAATCATTGGCACGGTATCGGTGGTGATGTTTTTTATCAGCAGAGAACCGCGGCATAGATCCTTTGTAAAAGAAAAAAGAGCGGATGCTTTCGCATCCGCTCTTTTTGGTATCTGATAAGGGATTTCCTTATTTCAGTTCTACCGTAGCGCCAACCTCTTCGAGCTTGGTCTTGATTTCTTCTGCTTCTTCCTTAGCAGCAGCTTCTTTTACGGTCTTCGGTGCGCCGTCAACCATAGCCTTTGCCTCAGCCAGACCCAGACCGGTGATCTCTCTGACAACCTTGATTACCTTAATCTTCTGTGCGCCGGCAGCAGCCAGTACAACATCAAATTCGGTCTTTTCTTCTGCAGCAGCAGCGCCGCCTGCAGCACCGGCTACCATAACCGGAGCAGCAGCAGATACGCCGAACTCATCTTCCAATGCTTTTACCAGATCGTTTACTTCCAGTAAGGTCAGTTCTTTGATTTCATCAAGAATTTTTGTTACATCAGCCATTTTAATATCCTCCATTTTATTTACTATTTGATTCTTTTAGTTTGTTTTGGCACAATGTGCCGAAAGCCCCCGGGGACTATTCTGCGTCCGTAGCCGGAGCTTCTTCTGCCGGTGCAGCCTCAGCTGCTGCCGGTGCTTCTTCAGCAGCCGGTGCGGCCTCTTCTACAACAGGTGCAGCTTCCTCAGCGGCAGCTGCCTTGCCGGGTGTAGCCTCTTCATCAACAATCGCCTGCAAGGTTCTTGCCAGCTTGCTAATGGGAGACTGCAAAGAGCCCAGCATCTTGGAAATCAATACTTCCTTGGTCGGGATGGAAGCGTAGTGCTTTACCTCGTCCAAAGAGATGACTTCGCCGTTTACAAAACCGGCCTTGATTTCTAATGCCTCGTTGTCCTTTGCAAATTCAACCAGGATCTTTGCAGGAGCAACAACATCATCCGTGCTGGTTGCGATCGCGGTCGGGCCGTGCAGAATCGGGTCTAATGCATCCAAACCGGCTGCATTGGCAGCAAAACGGGTCAGATTGTTCTTTACAACGGTGTATTCTACGCCGGCTTCTCTCAACTTTGTACGAAGCTGGGTATCCTGGTCAACGGTAAGACCTCTGTAGTCGGCCAAAACACCTGCCTGGGCGTTTTGGAATCTTTCGGTAAGCTGTGCAACGATCGCCTTTTTGTTTTCTAATACTTTCTCACTTGGCAATGAAAACATCCTCCTTTCTCTATTTTCACTCCGCATCCGTTTGGACTTTATCTTGTCCGAACAGAAAAAGAAAGTCCCTCGCAGGGCGAGGGACATCATGCGCCGTCATACGGCAGTGCATAATATTCATCCTCGGCAGGGTTTACGGCTTTTGCCACCTGCTGTCTGCGGAATGTGATTCACTTTTATCTGACAAAAATCAGCCGTCAATCTTGTTCGGATTGAGACGGATTCCGGGTCCCATGGTAGAAGCAATGGTTACGGATCTTAAATACTGACCCTTTGCCGCTGCCGGCTTTGCTTTTATCACGGCGCCCATCAGGGCGTTAAAGTTCTCGGCAAGCTTGTCTGCGCCAAAGGACGCCTTACCGATCGGGCAGTGAATGATGTTTGTCTTATCCAAACGATACTCAATTTTACCGGATTTGATCTCCTGGATGGCTTTGGTGACATCCGGGGTTACCGTGCCGGCCTTCGGGTTCGGCATTAAGCCCTTCGGACCTAAGATTCTACCGATACGGCCTACAACACCCATCATATCCGGGGTTGCAACAACAACGTCAAAGTCAAACCAGTTTTCACTCTGGATCTTTTGTGCCAGCTCTTCTGCGCCGACATAATCTGCACCGGCAGCCTTTGCTTCGTCTGCCTTGCCCTCTCTGGCAAATACCAAAACGCGAACCGTTTTACCGGTACCGTTCGGCAGTACAACCGCGCCGCGCACCTGCTGGTCTGCGTGACGGGAGTCAACGCCCAGCTTTGCATGCAATTCTACGGTTTCGTCAAACTTAGCGGTCGCCGTCTTGCATACCAGCGCCATAGCCTCAGTCGGGTCATAAAGCTTACCCTTTTCGATCAGCTTTGCGCTGTCCTGATACTTTTTACCTTTCTTCAATGTTACATCCTCCTAAGGTGGTTTCACAGAACACAATGTGTTCCTCCCACTATTTTCAAATACTTGCAGCCAATTTACCGCGGATTATTCTTCTACGGTAACGCCCATCGAACGTGCGGTTCCCGCAATCATCGACATAGCAGCCTCAACCGATGCTGCGTTCAAGTCGGGCATCTTCTGCTCGGCGATTGCCTGCAGATCAGCCTTGCTCAGCTGAGCGACCTTTGTCTTGTTGGGAACGCCCGAACCGCTCTGAATTTTACAAGCCTTCTTAATCAAAACGGGAGCCGGGGGGGTCTTGGTTACAAAGGTGAAGGATCTGTCCTGATATACGGTAATGACAACCGGGATGATCAGACCTGCGTCCTTCTGCGTCTTTTCATTAAACTGCTTGGTAAAATCCATGATGTTAACACCGTGCTGACCGAGTGCAGGACCTACCGGAGGAGCCGGAGTCGCCTTACCCGCAGGGATTTGCAATTTAATGTAACCTGTGATTTTCTGTGCCATTTTTAGTACACCTCCTTGTTTCACAAACGTGGTAATATCGGGGCTTCGATGTAAAACCCCTCCCACAGACCGGCAAAGCGCCGGAATCTATCAACGGAATCATCCGTGTGGGGAACATCATTAATCCAAACCGCAAAATCTGCGCATGGCAGACCGCAGCCTATGTGCGTGCGGCGGATCGGTTAAACCAGAGCCTCAACCTGATTGAACTCCAGTTCGACATCCGTGTCACGGCCAAACATCGAGACCTTGGCGCGGATTTTTTGTTTATCCATCAGGATGTCGGTGATGACGCCGACAAATCCTTCCAGCGGGCCGTACTTCACTCTGATGTTGTCGCCAACCTCAAAGTCAAGCTGGATGGTCTTATGCTCAAGACCCATGTTTTCCACCTCGGTGTCCGAAAGGGGAACCGGGCTGGAACCGGGGCCGACAAAGCCGGTTACGCCGCGCGTATTGCGAACCACATACCAGCTCTCGTCCGTCATAATCATTTTTACCATCACATAGCTCGGATAGATTTTGCGCTCAACCACTTTTTTCTGGTTATCTTTGATCTCGATGACCTCTTCCATCGGAACGCGGATATCCTGGATAATGTCGTGCATATTCCGGTTTTCCACCGTCTTTTGGATGTCGGTCATCACCTTGTTCTCATAACCGGAGTAGGTGTGCGCCACATACCATTTTGCTGTTGCCATAATATTCGGGAACGAATCCCTTCCCTCCTATTATTATCGATTGATAAGGAGCGACATACCCCAAGTGAAGAGCATATCCAGCCCCCAGATTACCAGACCGACAATCAGCACATAGATGATGACGATCAGCGTATTCTGTCTGATTTTTGAAAAGGTCGGCCAGACTACCTTTTTCAGCTCTGACTTAACCTCTTTAAAGTAATTCGCAATTCTTGCGAAAAAGTTCGGCTTTGCCTGTTCCATCTTATACACTCCTTCTTGACCTTCGTCTTATTTGGTCTCCTTGTGCAGGGTGTGCTTTCTGCAGAATTTGCAGTACTTGTTCATCTCAAGTCTGTCCGGGCAGTTCTGCTTATTCTTAGTGGTGTCGTAATTTCTCTGCTTACATTCTGTGCAGGCCAGTGTAATCTTGGTTTGCATTTTTTTCACCTCGTTTGTCCAATTTCAAAAAAACCCATCCGACGCGCGGAATTGCGGAAATTTTGTTCACAACACAAATAAAACCCCTTTTTCAGAGGTAGAACCAGTTTATCACAAATCTTGGGGTTTGTCAATGTTTTTTTCGTAACTTTTCAATTTTTTTCGCACGGCACCAAATCTGGCGGTCTGAGATTCCGCACGCCACAAGATACGGAAATTGTACCGTATCGCGCGTCGGGTTTTGGAATGATTTTGAAAAAAACTTCATAAGCATTAAGGAAAGCGGACATAAACAGGCGATACGGAGGTGCGCGGAAATGAAACAGGGGCTTTATCTTGCATTTGTTTATATCGGACTGGTGATCGGTGCCGGCTTTGCCTCCGGCCGTGAGATCATGGAATATTTCAATATTCCCTCCGGCCGGGATCACAGCGGCATTGTGCTTGCCACGTTTTTGCTGATTGTAATATGCTATATGATTCTGCGGCGCGCTTATCTCTCGGATTTATCGACCTGTGACGAGTATTTGCACGCCGTGGCAGGACGGGCGGCGCGGCCGATCAAACTGCTGATGCAGCTTTACCTTTTCTGCGGTTTTTTCACTATGCTTTCCGGCAGCGGTGCGCTGCTTTCCCAGAGCCTGATGCTGCCCTCGGTGCTCGGTAATTTTTTGCTTGCGTTCATCTGCTTTTTGGTGCTTGTTTTTGATCTGCGCGGCGTGGTGACGGTAAACCTTGTCCTGGTTCCCTGCATGATCTTCGGCATTATTTATATTTGTCTCTGCACGGCTGTCTTTGGCGCAAAAGAGGCGTTTTCATTCCACAGTCTGACGCGCGGCATGCTGACCTCGGCAATTTGTTATGTCAGCTATAACACAATTTCGGCGCCGTCCGTGCTGGTTCCGCTGCAAAAGGGAATCACCGTGCGCGGTATTCGGATTGCGGCGGTCGGCGGCGGCTTTGTGCTGGGGCTTTTGATTCTTTGTATCTGGCTGAGTCAGTCGCTCTGTTTTGACGCACTTTGGGACAGTCCGCTCCCCATGCTAAAGCTTGCCGCCATGGCCGGGCGTCGGCAAAAGCAGCTGTATGCGCTGGTGCTCTTTATGGCAATCTGCACGACGGCGGTCTCGCAGGGGTTTGGCATTCTGTCCGGGTTTCACTTAACGACGCGGCGGCAAAAGGCTTATGGCGCCGGCGTGCTCTGCCTTTTGGCGCTGCCGTTTTCGCTGGTCGGATTTTCCGATCTGGTGGCGCAGCTTTACTCCTTTTTCGGCGTGGCGGGACTGGTTCTTACCATAGTGATCACCATTGATTTTATCCGGGGTCGGGAATCATGATCAAACGCCGAAAACGGCGTGAAACGGAGGCGTCAATACATACACACCGCAGCCGGATTCGGCATGTTACCGTTTTGTAATCTTTCTATAACCGTTTCGTAAGCAAAATAGTGCAAAATTGACAAAAAGCCCGGTTTCTGCCTTTGACAAAGGATTTTTGCTATGGTACAATAAGAACAAAGGAATTATTTTTGCAGAATCGAGGGATGAAACATGAGCATGAAAAAATGGATTTCCGGCGCGGTTGTGACAGCCATGCTGGGAACAATGATGATTCCGGCGGCCGCAAAGGATTTCCCGGATACAAACGGACACTGGGCACAGGCGGCGATCGGAATCTGGAGTGACCGCGGCGTCTTAAACGGGGACGATCAGGGGAACTTCCGCCCCGGCGATTCGATCACCCGTGCCGAGACGGCAACGGTGCTGGATAATCTAATCAGCTATGAAAAGCAGAGCGTCAAAGTCTTCTCGGACGTGAAAAAAGAGGATTGGTATGCCCTGGCGGTATCCCGCCTTTATGAGGCAGGCGTTATCACCGGGTATGAGGACGGCACCATCCGCCCGACCAACGGCGTAACCCGTCAGGAGGCGGCCGTGATGATCGGCAGAGCGCTGGGTCTTGACGTAAGCGGCGCGGATCAGTCCGTGCTGAACCAGTTCAGCGATCAGGATTTGATTCAGAGCTGGGCAAGACCGACCGTGGCACTGATGCTGTCGCGCGGTTATATCCAGGGCAGTGACGGGGCTTTCCGGCCGGAGGATCCGATCACCCGTGCCGAGCTTGTTACTATTTTAAATAATATGATTGCTGTTTATGCAACCGAGGAAGGCGGCAGCGTTTCGGGCAGCTACGGCAACAAACTGGCCGTTGTAAAATCATCGACCACCTTTAACGGCGTAACCCTGGGCGGTCTGGTAATCGGCCCGCAGGTTTCGGGCAAGGTGAACCTAAACAGCGGTACCCGGATTGACGGAAATCTGTATAATCTGTCCTCCAATGTTACGCTGAACACGGCGGGCGCTACGGTAGATTCGATAACCAGCCCCAATGGAACGGTCAATAACGGTAGAAACAATTACAGCGGCGGCAGCGGCAGCGGATCCGGCAGCGGTTTCGGCGGCGGCAATGGCGGTAGCGGTCAGACGACAACCTATCGCGTGACCTTTATGGCAAACGGCGGTAACTTTGGCCTGGAGTCCTCCTATACCATCAGCTGCAGCCGTTCCAGCACGTATCGTGTCAACGCGCCCAATAATCCAACCAGAACGGGTTACACCTTTGTCGGCTGGTACTTTACCCAGACCGGCGCCAATGAACTGGATCCCGACCAGGCCGTAAATATGAGCGCGCTGGTTTCCGGCAACACTATTTTGTATGCAGGCTGGGATAAGATTTCCGGCAAATACGGCGATGTTCTTCCGGCAACCGGCAAGGACGTAGCCGGCACCGGAAAGTCCGCAACCGAGCTGATGACAAACGTCTTGCTGGACGGTACGAATACCGCAGATCATTACCGTGCAACGGGCGCATTGAAATATGTGAACGATTATGAGGGCGCGCCGAGCCTGAGCAAGGAGGGCAACTTCCTGGCGTTGACCTATACTCTGCCGTCCAGTTTGGAAACTCCGGCCAACGCGGTCGTAACCAGTACGTTCGGCGGTTCGGAGTCCGAGCAGGAGTATAAGAGCTTTACCAATAGCAACCGCAGCTTTACGCGCGTGTTCTATGTCACTGCGGCAACCAAGAAGAACGAGATTGTCTTTAGCGTAGATTTGACCGGCGAAGGCAAGCGGGACGATCTGCATGAGATTGTAATTGATATCACAAGACTGACGCTGGACGCAAATTCCGTGGTATCGGAAACGGTAACCAATGAAGAGGAGTTTGCGGCAGCGCTGGCAAAGGAAAAAGTCAACCAGGTTGTTGTGGACGGCACCGTAACGCTGAAGGATAACACGGTCTATGCAGCAGCCGGTGTGCGGAAAACGGTGGTGCTGAGCACGCCGCTGCAGATTGCGGCAGGCGCTGCGGTTACCCTGAAGAATCTGGACTTTAAGACGGCAAAGGATCAGACGCCGGATAGCATTGTTGTGAACGAGACGGCAGAACCGGCGCCGACCGAGGCACCGCCTGCGCCGAGTACATCACCGGCACCGACCGAGGCGCCGCCTGC